>Ga0123342_1000786_pt1 | contig 51688 bp, 32 predicted proteins | sample Turbeawhitnodule_FD_89960 | JGI IMG/M metagenome (GOLD analysis project Ga0123342, IMG submission 89960) | Root nodule microbial communities of legume samples collected from Mexico - Turtle bean Mexico white nodule | ecosystem: Host-associated > Plants > Roots > Nodule | place: Mexico: Nepantla...
AATATTTGTATTTCTATATGTCCTAATCACGTATTAGGAATATTTTGAAAAAACTGTAAGCTTGTATAGAAATATGTAGAACCGGTATTGTAATAGTTATATGTAAATTATGGGGTGTTACATTTTATATGAATTACTTAAAAAATAATTTATTTTTTTTAATTTTTTAAATTAATATTAATGTACAATTTTTATATGTAAACTGACTCTCCCACTCTTCCCTTCCTAATTCCTTATTGTAACAATAGGAAGAAAGTGAGAGCATATTCTTTCTCACGTTTTCACACCAAATATCACATATCAAATCAAATAACCTCTATTTTCAATCTCTCTCTTTACTTTATTTCAAGCAACTATATTCTTTGAAAAACTCATTATTCTTTTGTATCTACCATCAAGTCAATCCTAACCTTAACTTGAACATTATCACATCCTTTGATCTCAAAACTACTAATTGAAGAGAAAAAACTTGAAGAATAAGAGAGACTCAAATCGGAGAAGAAAAACAAAATTGTTTAATCAATTCATCATTTTTTTTAATTTATTATTTTTTGATTCTCAATTTTAACTTATCCAAAATTATTTATGTATGTTAATTTTCTATCATCATGAAAGTTGAGTAAAAGAGAAAAATGTGAAGTGTATTAGGTTTTTTTTTTGCTAGTTATAGTAAATCGTTAGGTAGGTATGAATTTTTTCAAATGTAAAAGGATTATTTTTTTTAAGAAAAATAATTGTTTCCCACCTTAAATACTAAATATTTTAAATTAAAAAATAAAATAAATATAATTAAAATATTTATTTATTTATTTGTTAAATGGATATATTTATTTTATCGAGTTTGAAAGTATAAGCAAGCAACTCCTTCAAACATAGTGTCCGTGACTCGAGTTTGCCCTATAAATACCACCGTGGATATCAACTTTCACAGTAACACTCTCCTTCTCATCCTTCACCTTTTTTTTTCATAAATAACAAACATGCAAACGCAGCCAATTTCCACTATCGCCTTCACGGTCTTCCTCCTCCTGTTCTCTCCACCACGCGCCGCCGCGGTAAGACCACCACCAAATCCACTTCGTTCATCGTGCGCGCAGGCCAGGTACCCCGTTCTCTGCTTCCAAACCCTCTCCAACTTTTCCAACCCCACCGCCAAACCCCTCGACCTGGCCCAGGCCGCCGTCAGGGCGAGCCTGGTCCGTACGCGCGCTCTCTCCGCCTACCTCGGGACGCTAAAGGCCGCGTCGCAGGGTTTCGGACCGAGGCAGCGAATTGCGGTGAGTGACTGCGTGCAGCAGATATCCGACTCGGTGAGTGAGTTGAGCAAGACGCTGGACGAGTTGCAGCATCTCCGCGACGGAACCTTCCAGTGGCAGATGAGCAACGTCCAGACCTGGACCAGCACCGCCCTCACCAACGGCGATACCTGCATCTCCGGCTTTAACGCTGCCGCCACCACCGGGAATGTCAAGTTGGAGCTCAAGCAAAGAGTCACCGACGTCGCCATGCTCACCAGCAACGCGCTTTACCTCATCAATCGTCTTGCTGATAGCGTCACGGGGAAGTCTCGCTCCAATTCCGGAAACTGATCCTGTCCGTTCATCTCGGTTCTCAAGTGTGAATATCTTAAGAGTGTGTTTGGAAAGATGATAGAAGGTAGAAACACGTTTTAGCGTTTTTTCTTCCAAACCCACACACACTATAGTATAAATAGTGAGGATCTCTTTGCAGTATAAGTTTTCTATATTGGTTTTTTTTTCTACGCCATGTGTGTAAGTGTAAACCAACGTTTGAATCATACTACTACTACTAATATAAGATTGCTAAACTCCGTTTTTTTATTAATAAAAAATGTGTAATAATTTTAATTTTCCTTAAATTAATTACACTACTTTGGTTAGTTTTTTCTAACCTGCTCAAGCTTGCAACTTTCATTCGCAACATCTCTTTCTAAAATATAACCATTTAATAATTCCTTTTATTAATCTAATAATAATAAATAAAAATTTAAACTTTTTATATTACTATTGTAATAAAAAGGTTAATAAATGGTTGTATTTTGAGAAGCGCGTCATACGAAAGAGTGTTGATTAATTTCCAATCAATCAGTATATGAGTTAAAAGATGGATAGGAAATGACTAAAAAAGTACAGGAGAAAGTAAATTAAAGCAAACTCTAACTTAACCATTTTGTTCAAAGAATTCAATTTAAAAGTAATTTATACATGGAATTATATCCTTCAATTCATCAATACACCATAGGAATCATGTTGAAATAATATTTAATATATTTTTACAAACCAAACTTATCAAAATGAGTTCACATCATCAAAATTTTAGAATACTAAATATGAAGCTCATCAACGTGTAACATACATATTCACATAACTTGCAACTTATGCGAATTTCTATATTATGTTTATAATTTCTTTAATACAATTTGTTTATCCAGCTCGCACATAATGTGAATTAAGTGAATTTCACTCAAAAGCATTGTTTAATGTAAAACGTCTTTATACAAATGGATGTAAAAAAAACAGTGTTTTGTTGGATAGGGACGAACCCATATAACGCGGGTTCTATGGGACGAACACAGTTTGAAAAATAATTAAAGCTAGTTTAAAATGCTTGTTATAATAATGGATCTTTTGTTGTGCAAGTTTATGTGAAGATTATCTTTGACTTCGGGAGATGAGGATGAGGATGAGAATGAAAATAGTTAATGTAGAATTTATTAATTTAAATATTTTTTAATTATTAAAATCAACAATTTAAACTGTGATAAGATAGTATTTATAATTTGTTTGCAATTTAGTATCCACACATATACATTTCCTTCTTTTTTTTAGACGTATTTAAGCTAATAAACTATTTAAGCGACTTTGCTGAGTACATACAGCGACTCATATGCAGACTCATGCCTTATCATTTTTTATTTTATTTTTTCTTGTAGGTAAATCTATGAAAGTTTAGTCACGTGACTTGTGTCTCTTAATAAATGTCTGCACATGACACACTATTGACTATACTCGTAAGTGCTGACTCATGCATGAGAGAATATTTAATAGAAGTTCATGTGTAGTCTTATTGACCAATATGGGTTCAACTATCATTCTTTTATTACACAGTACATTTTATATAATGAAAGACACACCTAGAAAGAGGAAATAACACAAAAAGAGAGAGATGTGTCAGTAAGATATTTGCACCGTGCAAGTGTTCAAAAATCACACTGTGTTAACACGATATTATTCATCAGTTTTCCTTTTTTTTTTGCCAACTTGTGATTCCAAAGACGTGAATAAGTTGATCTCTTAGTATAAATTTCTTATGCCGAGGACCTTATGACAATTTACGTGTGGTTGTTTCATCTTATTTAATTTTTTAAAACTCGACTATATCAGAATGGAAAAATAAATATTAGATACATTAAGGTATGTGATTTTGACCAATCTGCACTACTAAATTAGTAGTAAGTTGGCCAATTCATTTATCCAGGTTTGATTAGTTGTTGGCATGCCTAGAGATTAGGTTAAATGATGAAGTTTAGGTTTTGCTGCAACTAATAAAAAAGAACAAAGGTATTTATTGAAAAAAATTTATTAGATATTTATGAAAATATTTTTTGTTTTAGCTTTAAAAGAATATTTTTGATTTAGTGTTTTTGTTGAAAAACTCAGCTTGATTAGATAAGGTGTAGACAAAATAAAATTTTCTTTCTAATATGGTAGGCTTTTTGAGGATCATCGAGTTGAAAAAAAGTCAACTTCAATTTTTTTTTTAATCAACAAAAAATAAATGAATAAAGGTAAATGAGACACTTTAGGGGTGTTATAACCCTTTTACATGTTTCACCATCAAAGTCTATTGGCTAGGTTAAACTAAAAGACTACAATTATAGCACAACGAGAGACATGTTTAAGCTACACCCACTTTTTCTGCATTAGTTACCAGCAAAGCAAAAGGTTTGAAGTAAGCTACAAAGCACACCAACACTAAAAATCTGCATAGCAAAAAATGGAATAGCATGATAAGCCTCTTGCACCTGTCATGATAAGCCTCTTGCACCTGTCAAATAGCTCTGGTTCTATCAAGACCTACACTGCATCTTTTAAGTGTTGTTTCCAAACCTGCACTCTATTAATTCAAGCCTTACAAGTAGTGGTTCCAATCCTTATATCACTGAATTTTCGCTCCTGCTACTCCAGGTCAAGAATACTTGGAATAAAAAGCACAACATTGACCATAGGCTTCTAAGGTAGAACCACGAGAGTAAACAACCGAAATCCATTATAACAATCTAACTAGCCCCCACACACAGGGCCAATTATTTGGCGTAGCAGACACCAACATTGTATATAAAGCCTGCATAAACCAACACCACAGAGACCTCACAAACTTGGTGTAAAACAGCTAGCTACAACATTGTCTCATGAAGCATAAACATTTCAGAGTTGTTGAATTCCCACAACCAGCATTGGGTATACATCAAGGTACCAAACCTCGTTCCAACCTGAGGCATTTGTCCCTTCTGCATAACCCTTGATGTTATAGTCCATGGCTCATTCAAAGTTATCCATTTCTTCACTCTACCTCCTAGTTCCTTGCATCCTCCATCATCACTTCTCGTTTTCAGCCTTCCAATCCTTCACAACCTGCACATATGAATACCCTTACCTAGCCTTTAACTAAGACTGTGTCACATTGTTACAACTAAAAGAACACATCACAGATAAAAACCTCTCTTTCCATGCACTTAACCGAGTTCTCAACTTATTCAGGATTGGTTCCCAAAATTGTTCCTTCCTTGGACTTCCATACCCAAATACTTGAACGGTATTACCATTTTTGCACAATTTAGAGCCTTAGCATAACATTCAAAGGTGTTTCTTTCAATATTCATGGCTGCTAGTTTAGATTTGTAAAAATTAATTTTTATCCCAGAAGCAACCTCGTAACACCAAAAAATAAGTTTTTATTGTAAGTACGCATTGGTAATTGTCTTGGCACATAAAAAGAATGTCTTGTCAACTTCAATCCTATACTCAAGTTTATTATACAAATTTAAAATAATAATAATTTTTTTTTCGGCAAAGAATTAAATAAATTAAAGGAACACTTTAGGGGTGTCCCAACCCTTATACAAACCCACTAAAAGATGGGCTAGAAACTAATAAACTTACCCTATTACAACATCTTGTAAAGACCCTGATAACACATCTAACAAAACCTATGCATCCACTCAATCTATAAGCATGATAACAACGTAAATAAAAAATATAAAGCTAGACCCCAAAGCCACTTTTTCAACCTGGCAGCACAATGCTCACTACCTAATGTTACTGTAGTGATTTCACAATGTTAAGTGCCCAAACACATGATTAACCCTACCTGCCATACTCACCTCACCAGAATGCACTCCCCAAAGTTCTCCTGATAGAGACAAAGGTTCTCCTTGATGCCAACTCTTGCTACTCAACAATCCCAGCAAACAGAGGCATGCGCAACAACTCTTAGAAAATGGTTCAGCGCCTACTGCACAAAACCAGTTTTAGAACTACCAAAATTTCTATCTTCTAATGCCATTCCGATTAACGAGCTTCTTTAGCAGGATTCCACTCTAAAGGTTCAACAGTTCGGTATTGATAAAAGCTTGAACATGACATTGCTCTAATATTCTCCCTATGCCCTCACTTTCCATCATCATTCTACACTCTTTCACTCTTCATTCTCCTCTAACTGATGATATTATCTGATGATATTAGCTGCTCTCCTCCCGCTTTACTTGCACCAAAGAGAAAACACCTTCCCCACCTCACAAGTAATACATATATTCAAAACAGATTCATCCCATTGATCTTGATTATTTTATTTTATAATTGTTGCTACAACCAACCATACATGCAGAATCGACAAAGGTTGAAAACACTTTTAGACACTTATCTAGTTGCCATATTAATGCATGTTAAAGGTGATAAAATCCAATCAGAAAAAGAAAAAGTAACTTTCCTTTCTTTATGTTTCATCCAAATCCATGATTGTACTTGTGCCAGAGTGAAAATTTTCCTCCACATCTAACTTTGCTTGATTGAAGATAACCTATTTCTGTGCTTCCATATACTCCAAACTACTTATACCCAAAGACTTTTGCATAACCTATTGCCTTCTTGATTAAAACATATGCAAGAGAATTGTTCGAAATGATGATTCAATTCATTGTGATTCACCAAACTAAATCTCATCCAGCTAAAGCACATATTCCATACTTTAATTGATTTTATACATGAAATGAGGACGTGTGAACTTGTCTCTTCCTCTCTTCCACAAAACACGCATAGAGTATCCCCCAATAACACTCCCCTTCTGTGCAGATTTTGTTTTGTCGCTAATCTATCTGATAGTGCCCTCCACACATAAAACTGAGCTGATGGCATAACCTTTAAATTCCAAAGGAGTTCAAACACTGTCGATACCCCCCCCCCCCCCCCCCTTTTCTTTTATAATTTTTTTTTAAATTCCATCCCCCCCAATTTGGAATAAGGGGGGGGTGCTCCTATCCCGAAACCCTCCATCTTTTTTTTTATAGGCCCTTGGGACAAATAATCCCAAAAAACCGAGGCGATGGCAAAACCTTTTAATTTCCAAAGGGTTCAAACACTGTCCGTCCCCCCCCCCCCCCGTACTGTGATTTACTATCTTGTTATAAGCTGATTTCACCGATAATGTGTATGACGGGGGGTCGTTCCATATCAGTAAATCCCCTTTATCTGGTTGTAGAGGCACTTGAGATATAATTGCCATGAAATCATCTACCATGCTTTTCTCCCATTCAAACCAATCACTTCTCCAGCTAAATTTCCACTCCCACCCTTTCGTAGTCTAGCTTCCAAAACTACCAATAGACTTGTCTTTGAGCTCAAAGTTATTATATATCCTTTCATATCTTATTTTGAGTTGACCATTGGTTAGCCACTCATCTTCCCAAAATTTGACCTTCTCCCCATATCCCACTTTCCAAACCATATTCGGATTGAACCAGTTGTCCCCTTGGTTTGAAAGATTAGCTTTGGCTAAATCACTCCACCATCTAGATGTATACCTCTTTTTGATTCGGTGCATGTGAGATTATCAGTCCCCACTGACCATACTTTGATTCTAGGACATCCTTCCAAAGTCCAGTCTCTAGAGAACCCAATCTCCATATCCATTTTACCAGGAGTGCCTCATTGAAAAAATCAATGCATCTAATACCTAAACCTCTCTCCTCTTTCGCTTTACAAATATTTTCCCAACTGGTCCAAGCGATTTTCCTCCCATCCGCTCCCCACCCCCACAAGAAACTTCTCTGTAATTTTGTAATCTCCTTGCACACTCCAATCGGTGCTTTAAAAAAGGATAGAAAGAATAGTGGTATGACATTTATGACAGATTTTATAAGGCGTACTCTTCCTGTGAATGACAGGTTCCTCCCCTTCCATACTGAAAGTTTCTTTCTTACCTTTGATAGCACAGGCTCCCAAAACGAACATCTAGATGGATTACCACCTATGGGTAATCCTAAATATGTGAAGGGTATATCCATTAGACTGCAGTGAAGTATTTCCGAATACATTTTCACCTCATGCCTATCTACACCAATTGCGTCAATTTTGCTCTTATGGTAATTGACTCTAAGATCGGAGCTTAATTCAAAACATCTTAAGATGGCCTTATTGCACATGATATTCTGCACGTTAGATTCACATACAAAAAGGGTATCATCAACAAATTGGAATAAATTCAGATCCACCTTTTTTCCCCAACTTTAATTCCCGAGAGCAATTTTTTCCTTGTCGCTTCTTCTACTAGCCCCGCTAATCCTTGTGCGACGATAAGAAACATAAACATTGTCATTGGATCCCCTTGTCTAATGCCTCTAGATGATTTGAATTCCTTTGTCGGACTACCATTTACTAATACTAAAACGGTAGTTGATTCTAGACAAGCTCTAATCCATTGAATCCATTTTTCATAAAACCCTAGTCTTCCCATCCATCATGTAAAATAAGAACTCCCAACTCACCGAGTCATACGCCTTCTCAAAATCAAGTTTCACTATCACCCTGCTCTTCTTCCTTCTTCTCAACTCATCCATAACCTCGTTCACTACGAGGACACTGTCTAATAATCCTCTATTGGACAAAAAAGCTGATTGTGTCCCATTTATCACCTTCTCAATAACTTTTTTAATCCTGTTGGATAGCAATTTGGTCAGAATCTTGTACACACACCCAACTAGTGAGATGGGTCTGTACTCCTCAAGAGATTGGGGGTTCTCAGTCTTTGGGATCAACGTTAAGAATGAAGCATTACAACCCTTCGGTATCTTCTCCTCTTTGTAAAAATATTTTACTACTTCTACCACGTCCTTTTCTAGTAAACCCCAGTTGTTTTTAATGAAATTGAAGGTTACCTCATCTGGGCCCAGACTTTTATGGCTATCACACTTCCAAATGGCTTCCTTTATTTCTTTTTCATGAAAAGGTTCAATCAAAAAGTTGTTGTCATAGTCAATTATCTCCTTAAATTCCACGTTATCCAGCCTAACTCCAATATCATTGATAACCGACATCTTATTCTTGTAGAACTCTTGACCATCTCCTTTACCGTATTAGGTTCTTCCACTCAGATACCAGAGTTCTGACAGGGTAATCCTTTTATCTCATTTCTCATTCTCCTCCACTTAATCGAAACATGAAAGAAATTTGAATTGGAATCCCCTTGCTTGATCCATAATGCTCTTGACTTTTGTTGTAATAAAGATTCATTCCTCACATTTATAACCTGTAGTTGATTCAGAAGATCTCTTTTTTCCATAATCATGTTCTCATCCAAACCATCTACGTCATCTCTCATATCCAACTCTTGTATTTTCTTCATGATATCTAGTTTTATCTTATCAGTATGCCCAAAAACTTCTTTATTCCATTCTTTCAGGTCGCTCTTTAGCATTTTCAATTTCTCTTTTAGCACTAGGATTTCGTTACCCTGAACCAAGTAATTCTCTCACTTGCGTTTAACAAAAATTTCAAACTCCTTATCTTCCTACCAAATGTCAAGAAACCTGAAAGGTTTTGTCCCCCAATCTGCCACATTTGATTTTAGCATCAGTGCACAGTGGTTAGATATTTGTCTATCTATAACATATTGCTTACATCCTGGCCAATGTTGCAACCAATTAAAAGTGGTTAAAAACATGTCAAGCCTACTCTTAGCTTTGCCATTAGGCCTATACTAGGTATATTTTCTTCCAATACATGGTAAATCCACCATCTCCATACCATCAATGAAGTTATTAAATCCTTGCATTTCTCTGTTATTACCGCTGAATTGATTTATCCCCCTTCGTTTCTTTTCATTTCTTACAGAATTGAAGTCCCCCAATATACACCATGAATTACAAAGTTCCCTTTGTCTAATCTCCAATAAATCTGCCCACATTTGCCTTTTCACTTGCAGAATACACGAAGAATACACGTTTACAATAACAACATGAATATTTTTCTCCTTAGCAAGCCCAAAAAACACTATGAATCATCTACTAATAATGTGGTTAGAACACTAGAAAAACTTTATATGCTATATCATAAGAATACCCTTTGCCCCATTTGATGGTTCGCTATAAAGATAATCAATATCATTATCCCCCCATAGTTGGCAACACTTATTTAAACTAAAACTTACCATTCTTACTTCTTACAAACACAACATTCTAACACCTTCCTTTCTAAGTTAATCCTTAACATATCTCCACTTCACAAGATTCCCGAACCCTCTCACATTTAATGTTAAGATTCTCATCAGTAACCCAGATCTTCCCCTTCTTTCCTTCGGGATTTTAGAATCCTATCCCTTATTTCCAGTTCATCTAGGCTTATCAAAACATTACCTTCTTCCCCGCATGTCGCCCTTATCTGTTTACACAATTCCCATAATCTAATCATTTCTAGACTACCATGTTTTAACCAGAATAAATGGTTACAGTTATTTATAGCCATATCATAAACAAAATTACTAATTTGAGATAGAGCTGACCTTAATTGTTTTCGTTCTTCCCGCATACTGTTTTTGTTTGTTACGCCCATCCAGAAAACACTTCTTTCTGTTGTAACAAGAGAACAATTGGTGAAGGAATCATTGACTGGCTTTGTTAGGTTGGCTGATCCTTTCGCAAGCGATTGAACCCCCCTTTTCCTTTGTTCGCAGAATGGTAAATAAGATTTTTTTATTCTGCCCGATCTCGATCCTGATTGAAAGTTGCTCTGCGTGTATTTGTAGTCCTCTACATCAACATCTTGTTGCCTAGGTAATTGGCAAGCTTCCCCTTCACGTGTCGAAAGTAAAGAATCCTCCACCCTCGAAATTGACATCCTTGGTTCGTGCTCCCCCGCGTCATCCACCTCCTTCGATGACGCAGTGTGTAAAGTAGGAACTCCTGCCCTTTACTCTATCATTTTCGACGCGCACTTCGTCTTCCTCCTTCTCTCCCCCGCATCCCTGTGAGAGTTACAGAGAATTGCGGTGGCTGCTCCGTTACAAGGTTTCGTATAAGACTCCGTGGCTATGCCGTTCTGAATCTGTCCTGCTTGTTCTAATTCGCCCATTACGTAAGACCTTTCAGAGATTATCGAGCTTCCAAGCAGTCCATTCCAAAAAGACTCCCCCCTACAATCGTTTGGGTCGGCTTTCAGATTAAGGTTTTGATCTCCGCACCTCCCAACTCCCTTCGCAAAGGTATTTTGATTCTCTGCACTTTGGCCCGTTTTTGTAGGCCCAATCCTTTTTGCCACGTCAGCCCTGCTTAGAGTCGTTGGGGTTTTAGACCTCAAGATTTCCTTTCCTATAGCTGTATTGAGATTAGGTACAAAGGAAGGTCCTATAGGTCTAGCCAAGAAAGACTCACAACATCTTAACAATATAATTGGTTCCGATCTATGGCGGCCCTGTACCGGTAGTGACGGTTCCACCGTCGAATCTTCCTCGTCAATTTTACTTACCTCGAAATCCTTGCTCCCCGAACGAGCTGATTCTTGAGACGCAATTGATTCAACCTCTGTATCGACACCTGCAGATTCTTCGTCCCACTGGCATTGACAGCGCTTATAATCTGGAACAATGCATTCTTCCTCCACCGATACCTGATACAAAACTTCATTGATTTTCATATAGCTTGTTAACTTTGCTTCACATCCCACTAACACTCTAATTTTAAACCTTGCGTACTCAAGCTTTTCCAGTGCCAATGTTGCTTCATCAACCTCAACCAGGGTTCCCAATAACGCTGTGATGTGTTTGAAGCATTCAGAGTTCCATAACTTCAATGGTAGGCCTCTACATCTCACCCATACCAATTTGTCTACCGCTACGAATTGCTCTTCCCATGGTATGATTGTGTCAATCATTTCTTCGAACCACTCTTTATTTTCCTCTATGGCTTCTTTGATATTTGTTTCGTTTTTCCCCTTTAGTAGCACATGGAATCCACCCAAGTACTTTACCTTTATGTAACCGAGTCCTCCCAAAATAAAGCTTTCGTTCAAACTTGAAACTTTGCTTAAATCCGATACTCTCCCAATGTAGCACATTTTTAACCAATCTATGGAGGTTTCTTCTGCTCTAAAGTGAATAGCGTGCAAGTTTGCCCTGTTATGAGATTGTGCTTTGTTTCTATTACCATACTTGACAGTGTTTGCGTACGAGTTACTACCTATTGCCCTCCACACTTGTTTAACCTCTTTCTCTGATTCTGTTGCCTTTTCTTTCAGCTTAGCATTTCACTCCTTCTTTATTTCTGCTGCCTTGTTGTATTTCTGTCTATTAACCTTCAGTTTCCAGCTCCCAATCCATATTGTGTTCAGTTGATTCTCCAACATCCTAACATTCTGCACTCCCTGAAATTTAACAAATCCAAACCTTTGCTTCTTTATATTCAATCTACTAGATATGAAAACATCACTCACCCTTCCCCATCTTCGAAATTTTTTCCATAAATCTGATTCTTTGAATCAAAGGGAAAGTTAGAGAAGAAGAAAGGTGTCCCTTCTTTGTGCTCCATCACAACATTAGAGTATATAAAATTCAATTTTTTTTATAATAACAACATATATTAAAATAATAATAATAATAATAATAATAATAATAAATAAATAAATTGTGACTTTTTTACACTGATGTATATCTATAAGTTTTTTAACTTGTTATAACGGCACTGAATAACAAAACAGAAAATATTTGATTATTAGTTTTCAAATTCTAGATATAATTTTTAACTGGTAAGATCATTGAATATTCAACTACTGAATTCAAGTTCAATATCTCTAGAAGTATCAACATACACAAAATTTGAATAGTTAGCCAATGTCAATTTGTTTACAAGATAAAAAACAAACAAAATAGGTATTAAAAGTTAGTTATATTTGTGGAAATTGAGCTTTAGCTTTATATATTGTTGAGCGTGAATACTACTGATGGTATTTTGAATGGCATTTTTACTATATAGAGGAATTTTAGAAAATCTTGCCATAGCTTTTATTCTTGACAGAATTTTCCAAGGTTTGTAGTTTATTCTTTATATTTCAAGTGTGTTTAATATATGTTTTTAGTTTCAGGAATGTAACAAATGATCTTTGAAAAAGGTATAGATCTGTCATAGTATTTACACACTAAGTATTGAAAGGTAAGGTTGACGACAACTTATACCAAATTATAATTAAAAACAAAATTATTAAAATATAGATAATTATCTAGTTTGTTTTTAGAATTTTTTATGAATATGTATAGTTACATATATGTATCATTTTTGTTAATATACGAGTTTTTGTTTATTTTTTTTGTATTTTCTATTTTAATAATATTTTTTTTCATGTAATTACAAATGATTGTTGTTACTTGAGGTGTCAGTCTCATTACTAATCAAATTTTTGTTTGAAATGTCAGTCTAACTGAGATGTCAAGTTGCATAGTAATATTTAAATTAAAAGTTTTTATTAAAAAATTTTAGAAAAATATAGTAGATAGAATAATTTTAAAACTATATTATATCACATTACAACTATAAATTAATGTATTTCATCATACTTTGTGAAAGTAATACTTTTCTTATGTCAGAGACAGAATTATCCTTACAACCCGAACAGAAACTGCCAATTATCTTTGATAATATTTTATAAAAAAATTCCTCGTCGAGCAACAGATGGTAAATACTGTCTCTTGAACAAATTTGGTATGGAATTTGGTCCATGACAACTGTTGTATTATTATGCAAATTTAATGTTCAGATTGTCATTTTCATATCTCTAGATTTTGCAATTTTAAGAAAATGAGCTACTAAGGGCCAAATGCAAATTTGTTATCACATATTTTCAGTCCAAATATAAAATCATATTGCCATGTCACATGATTGTATAAAATATTACTGTGTAATCCTACTGGACTTGACTTTTGATTTAAATGACTTGGATTAGCATAACAAAGCCAATCACTTGAAGGCAACCTAACCAAAACATCTGCAAAGCCAAACATGTTTATGTTATATGAGTTCCAATGCCTTGTATTTTACATTACATTTGCCTTTTTTTGCCACTTTAAGAAGTTCAATACTTGTATCCTTATGACACCTTAAGAAAACTTAAGCTATTGGTAACATTTTATCACAAGGAGGGTTTCATTTAAAGGTTTTTTTGGAATTCATGAGCCAATCATCATCATCATCATCATCATTATTATTATTGATGGATTTTATATTATTGACAATTTTTTACAATTTATAGTCATAATTTTTCTAGTAGTGTTGTTTTATCATCAATATAGTAGAAGTAAATATTTATTTTAAAATTAAAGTGTAATATCATTTTTTCTGTGTTGCAGTTTTTCTTAACTCATTAGATTGGAGATCGATGATAATAGTTATTAACTCGATCAAAATTTGTACACAATGAAAGTTATATACACATTCATTGTAATTTCCATGATGTGTAAACGTTATTTAAAAAATTCTTAAAAAACAATAATATTTTTTTGTGACTAAATCATTGAACCTTTTGTTTATAAGAAAATAATTTATATATTTTAAAAATTTAATTCTCAACTTTTATAATTTATATTTAAGTTTTAATTAATGTGTTACTTTTAAATAAAATAGAAAAAAGTGAATTTTATTTCATTAAAAATAAAGAAAATAATAATATTATTTATTAAAATAAAAAAAAAAGTCTTTAAGTCAAGTTGGATAGTGATGTTTAACATAAATTTTTTTTATTTTAAAACGAAGATAAATGTCTTGTAAGAATATAGTTTTAAGTGTAATTTCATTAAAAAAATAAGAAATATATGTATTTATTTTAAATTCATGCAAAATGTTAAAAAAACTAATAAAATTCTTTTTCGTATATTCATTTCTCTTTTCTATTTCCAACATTTAGTCTTCAAATTTGTGTTGGTTATGTAATCTATTAAAATTTAGAAAAATAATCAATATTAAAAAAATATTTAAAAATTATAAAAATTAAATATTTATATTTAATTTTAATTAGATAATTTTAAAATTGTAAATAATTTTTTTAAATAAAATTATATAACTTTTTAATACTATTTTTTGATAAAACTAATTAAAGTAAAGAAAAATAAGTTAATAAATAATAAGATAAACATAGAAGGGCATTGATATATTAATTTCAATTAAATTTCATATTTGTTAACAATATTAATTTATTTGCAAAGGAACTTATGTGATATTTTTTTATTATAAAATTTAAGAAAAAAAAATATCCAAAATATGAAATTGATCAATTTTAAATACAAATGATAACATATAAAATAATTTTTTAAACTCATTTCATAAGATTGTTTAAAAACTCACATATTACAAATAAAAATTGGAAATTTATAACTATTAATAAAACATGAAAAACATACTATCAATTTATTCCTAATCTTTATTCCTCTCTCCAATTTTCTTATTAATTTTTTATAATATATCAGTTTTTCACAAAATGTGGTAAAAAAAGAATGTGAAAAGTAGGTATGTGGGAAGGAAAGAGAGAGAAATTGGAAAGTAGGGTAAGTGGTTTATGTGTAGTGAAAAATCATTAAAACTGTTTCTTAAATAATTTTTAAAACTGCTACAATAGTGGAGAGTAATTAGGAATAATAAATGTAATGCATCTCTCAAACACTTTTTTTCAAATTTAATATTAACTATTTTTTTAAGTTTTAAATTTAAGTAATTATAAAATGACGAAATAACCAAAATAAAATAATAAAATGAAATATTGATATAAAGATAAAATAGGAAAATAAATTTATACAACAAAAAACAGTTATAACGAAGAATCTCCTCTATATATAGGTATAGAGTATAGGTAACCAAAATAAATTAATAAAATAAAATATTAAATACAAAATTTAATCAAATTAAATAATATATTACTATTTGAGTTAATCTTTTATTACTTATATTTATATTTATTTTTAATTAAATATGTTTAAAATAGTTAAATAATTATATTTTTTATCACAATAAATTGAATGTAATATTATGGAAGAACTTAATATTTTAACAATGTGATTCTTAATGAATAAAGAAATTGAAGTTATTAATTTATAAAATAAACTAAACATCTCTATTACTATTGAAAAAAAAATGTATACATTAAAGAAATAGGAAAAGCAAAATAAGATAAATAAAAGAGATGAAATATGAAGAAAATTAACAATACACAATTTCAAAATCTCAAAATTAGGGTTTTTGAAGCATTGAGGAGATGGAAGATATGGTAAAGTGACAGTGATGAAATGTAAAGAGAAACAATAATACACAGTTTTAGAATCTCGAAATTAGGATTTTGGGGCATTAAGGAGGTGGAAGGCGCGACAATAGTGGCAGCAAAGGAAGACTGTGTGCGCTTGCATTTAGATGTTGGAAGGGTCACAGTGAAGGCGTTTGCTCACGTAGTGGTGCATCACAACTTGAAACTTCTTGATTTCTTCCTCTTCATATTCTCCCAGACAACACTTTTTAATGTTTTTATATTCTTTCTCTCTCACAATTTTCTTATATATCACTCTTTTGCCTAAAAAAAAGTAACTATCCATAAACTCACATTTCACCCTTCTCTCTCAACTCTTCTCTAATAAATTTATCAATCTCTCCACTTTTCTGTCAGAACAAATAAACTAAAATTTTAAAATTAAAAAACTACTTTATTAACTTCTAAAATTATAAAATATCTAAAAAACCAAAATAAATTAATAAAACAAAATATTAAGCAAGGATAAAATAGAAAAACAATTTAGAGCAGTTAAAAATGGGGAATCCCTTTATATATATAAATATAAAATACGTATAGATGTACTTGATTCTTTATTTTTTATAATTAATAATTTTGATATTATTATTATGATTTAGTTTTAAATTCACCACGTATATTGCCACTTTAAATTTCTATATTTACAAAGCTTATTATTTTAATATAATAAGTATTTTTTATAAAAACTAGTAAAACATTATAACAATAATACATACAAATAAGTAATAAATATTTTTTAAGTGAAAAATGTTATTTACGTTTCTAGCGAATTTTTTAATACGATATTATTATCACATGTTAATTTATATATCTTATTATTATTAGTTTTCGTTTTAAGTAATTTCAGAAAGACAATGTTATATCTTTAAAAGGCATAATAATAATAATAAAATAAAATAAATATAAAAATACAATTAAAAGATGACAATTTCTTAATCTTACTCCTAGAATCTCCATTGAAATTACAATTTTACCCTATTCTTTATTTTCTCCATTTAACACCCCCACTTTTAATCCGTAACAACTCCAACTTCTATTTACAGCCCCCAAACACCATCGTCACAACAAAACCCTTCACATGTTCAACATCACTACGACAACAACCACTTACCTACATCGTCAAAGAAAAAAAATATATTTTTATTCTAAAAGTAAGAATAAAAAATTTTATTCTAAATTCTAGAATCTGAAAATAAAAAATTTATATTTCAAATTGTAAAATTTAAAATGGACAATTTAGATATTTTCAAAATTATGGAGTGCAAGAAGAATTTATGGTGGTGCAGGAAGAATTTGGCTTAAAAGAAACGAGAGTCCATGTAGTGAACTGGGCCTATAGGCCCAATATTTCCCGCGTAGCAATAAGAGTTGTTAAGTTAACAATACAGTGAACTCTCGAGGCACACACTGATAATAAACCTTGGGAGCTAGCATTCTAGGGTTTTATCACCTCAACCACCATGGAAGGCATTGAAATTGAAGAACCTGCATTTGGCATAGACGAAAGCAACGATGATTTGTGCAATTCAATCATCTCTCGCTTCGGCAACTCCACAGAGGAAAGCCACCAGCACCTCTGCGCTGTCATCGGCGCCATGTCGCAGGAGCTCAAAGACAACAACAAACCCTCCACTCCGTACGCCTACTTCTGTGCTGCACGTCTTTCCCTCGACAAATTCACGTCGGAATCCAATCCCTCCAACCACATCATCGACGCGCTTCTCACCATTCTCTCGCTTGCCGTCCCCAGGGTCCCCCGCGCGCTGTTGAAGAAGGAGAGTCTGCAGGGACAGCCACAGCCGGAGAGCCTTCTGCGAGTTCTCCGATCTCCGTCGGCGTCGGAGAGCGCGATTGTTTCCGGATTGAAAAGCCTCTCGCATTTGTTGATAGCTAAGGAAAGCGTCGACTGGTCTGATGTGTCTCCCTTATTCAATGTCTTGTTAGGATTCCTTACGGATTCACGACCTAAGGTACTTATTCACTGTCAATTCTAAACCTGACTCTGGAGTATCTTACATAGGGATTCCTGTCAAGGTTTTTGGACTCATAACATGAATCTTAATTAGTTAAGATAAATGCTTGTGAGATTCAGGATTTGCTTCTGAAATTATTTTTAATTAGGCATACGATTACTTTCTTTGCACTTTATGTTTGAAGGGTGAAAATTATTAGTGGAATGTTTCCAAAGCAATAGCAGCAACATGTTCTTAAAAAAAGATCTAGGATTATAGTTTAATGTATCTGATCACTTTCTAATACATTATCGTTCCAGTTAATTCCAGCTCCGGAATAGCTGTCTTCGCTCATCCATGTTCAAATCATATAAATGTTAATTCAACTAATACTTATTTCTCTTTTCTTTATGTATCTTCTTTCCATTGGATTTATGGGTGATATTCGTGATCATGCCATTCTTTTCAGTAAGTTTCAGAGCTGAATTAAATATAGAGTATAAACATAAGGAAAACAGGTTTTGTCTAGTGAGATGCCTGTGGTGATTGAGGGCTATTGAGTGATGACAAAAGAAAAGTAGGTTGTGGTGATTTTTATAATGGCTGATCTGTGGCGGAATAATATTAGATTCGTATTTTACGGGTTAGAAGAACACCCTAAAAGTTAAAGTCGCATTAACTTGTGGCAATAGGACCTGGGTGATTTATATTAGACTGTAGGTTCAGACTTCCAGGCACATACAGAAAAGAACATAAAAAAGTATATGGTTTATGATTTGGAAGTTTCTACCTATCGGGCTTCACCTGACGAAGTAAACTAGATCCAAAATTTCCCTCCTAAAGAGGGTCACATATCATCTTAAGATAATTCACAGAGAGCTAGAAATTTTTAAAACTAAAATTGTAGTACAATTATAAATTTGAGTGTTGATAACAGTACATTGAATAATCCACAACCAAATGTCCTTTGTCAGCAGCACCATGTCTTCCTCTCTTACTCTTATAACTATTATTACAACAGGAAAATATGCTCTAGGAAGCAGAATTTGATTGGTTGGATTCTTGCTGTTTTTGCTGCTCTGGCTTTACTGCTTGGTTTACAGAGACCGCATGAATCTGTTTAATTTCGTCCTCTCTAAGGAAGCACTAGCCGTGCCTCTTCAGTAGCCTTTTGCCTTCATTTTTTTCTGATACAAGCTTCACTACAAATTGCTCTGCACCTAATAGCCACAACAAGAAATATTTTATAATGCAAAATAAGAAAGGAGGAGCTAAACGATGCTATTAAGTAGAGAACACAGGGTCTGTTAGTGGAATAAAACTTACCTCCTGGATGAATCAATCACTTTCTGTAGTATAATAAATACAATACAATCAGAACACATAAATTGAAAAGGGGGGTGGAGTCAAATACTGAGGAACAGTGGGTGTCTAACAAGGTTGAATATTTAGTAGGATGGTCACATTACTTTTGATTGGTTTTCTATATGACTTCTTTGGGTGCTGACTAAGGAAGTAGAATGTTTGCGATATTGTGAAACATGCTTGAATGCTGTGTGCTTACTAAATCTGTCCACAGGTCAGAAAGCAAAGTCATCTGTGTCATCGTGATGTCTTGTTAAACTTTCAAAATTCTTCGCTATTGGCATCTGCAAGTGAGGGAGTCACAAGCTTACTTGAAAGGTTTATATTGCTTGTTGGTGGAGCAAATACAAATACTGGTGAAGGGACTAAGGAAGCTCAGCAGATTCTATATATTCTCGATGCCTTGAAAGAATGTCTTCCTTTTTTGTCACGGAAATCTAAGACCAGCATTCTTAATTACTTCAAATATCTCTTGGATCTGCATCAACCCCTAGTCACAAGACGCATTACAGATGGTCTGAGTTTTCTCTGTCATTATCCATTGTCAGAAGTTTCCCCTGAAGCGCTACTTGAGTTGTTAAACACATTGGCCCGTTCTATGGAATCCAATAAGATGTCTGGAGACAGATTAACATTTACTGCCCGCTTGCTTGATGCTGGAATGAATAAAGTTTATTCTCTTAACCGACAAATATGTGTTGTTAAGCTTCCCATTGTCTTTAACACTCTTAAAGGTAAGATGTGAATTCTGCTGTGTTTTTTGAATTTTCCAGATGTTGTCAAAAGGCAATTATGATATTGTTGTGTACTTATTAATTTTAACAATGCAGATATTTTGGCATCTGAACATGAAGAGGCTATATATGCAGCCACTGATGCACTCAAGAGCTTGATAATTTCTTGTATTGATGAAAGCTTAATTAAACAGGGAGTGGACCAGATCAGTTTTAGTGAAAGCAAAGAATCAAGGAAATCAGCACCAACCATCATTGAAAAAATTTGTGCAACTGTCGAGTGCTTGCTTGATTATCACTACACTGCTGTCTGGGATAGAGTATTTCAAGTTGTTTCTGCTATGTTTCAGAAACTCGGTGCGTATTGGAATGAAATTATTTTGGGGGGCTAAAAGGAAAAACTATTTTATTGTATGCAAAATCCTGAAGCTTATGATTAAAATCCAATAGCTGATTTTCTGGCAAACTTTTTGTTTTCCTATTTTATTTCTAACAATTAATTATTTCAAATGCAAAACCAGTTCTGACAAATAATTTCATACCTTTTTTTTAACTTAACTATGAAGAATGAATTTTATTAGACATTTTTTTTTATTGAAATAGATTATCTTATAATCTCTTGTACATAACATTTCCAAACAAAAAAACTTATTTTTATAACATATTGTAACAACAATTGATTATAAATATAATATCTTTTTCATAGCTAATCCAAATACACTATATTTGATTTTTTAACTATTAATTTTTTCTCGGTCATTAGTTACATTACATGCATTATTTTTTGCAGTTTGATTAAATTATGTAAACTACTGTTGGTCTTCATGGTTTCTTTATTAGCTTCTTACTCTCATTCTCTTTGTAATATTATCTGTTAAAGAGAAGCTTGGTATGGGCAGCTCAGTGTTAATATCTGAGATTGTGTTCAATACAGGAAATTTTTCTCCTTATTTTATGAGAGGGATACTAAAGAACATGGAAGATGTGCAGAAGCTTCCGGATGAAGATTTTCCATTTAGGAAACAGGTGTCATCTTGTTTATCTTCGTTTCTTTTTTTAGCCATGTTAATATAGAACTTACAATTTTATGCAATGAGCCTCAACTTGTTCCATTTTCCAATCCCCAGAGTGTATGTTCCAATTTAGATCAGTTTCTCTCATCATCTGGCCAGTAAAATGTTGCATGTATTTTGAATTATATTATGATGATTTTGAAGAATTGAAAGCAATTAGGTAGTGTTTGTGAACCCTGTTATTCTAGGTGACAAATCTGTCTTTATCCCTTTCTAAATGTAATCTATTGGAGCATTTAATGCTGTTGATGCATGATGTATGTTTTTAACCGATAACAATGTAGTTATTCAAAGCTGTACACTTGAATTTTTTTTTTTGATGTTCAATAATTTTTGAAGAAGTTTTGTGTGTTACTTTTTCTTGGTTCCTTAATAAATATTATTAAGTTGGATCTTATTTGGGGATGTGTAACTTGTCTGTTTTTTTTTTTTTTTTTTTTTGTTATAATAATTTTTTTTTTTTTTTTCTTTTTTATTTTTTTTTTTTTTTTTTTTTTTTGTGGTTTTTTTATTTGTTTTTTTTTTTTTTTTTTTTTATCTGCTATAATAATTACTTATATTTAGTACATTTTATGATGTGCAGCTGCACGAATGCTTTGGAGCAGCTCTAGTAGCAATGGGACCTGAAACTCTGTTGTCCCTTGTACCTCTGAATTTGGAAGCTGAAGATTTATCTGTTGCAAATGTCTGGCTTTTTCCAATTCTAAAACACTATATAGTTGGTGCAACTTTAAATTATTTTACTGAAGAAATTCTGGCCATGATTAAGCGTGTAAGGGAGAAGGCTCAAAAGGTATAAAACATTTTTTTAAAAAGATGCAGTATCATATTATATCACAATGTTAACTTATTTATGCATTTTGCAGTTTGAGAAGCAAGGATTGATGGTGTCATCAAGGAATGCAGAGGCAATTGCGTACTCTTTGTGGTCTTTGCTGCCTTCATTTTGCAATTACCCTTCAGACACTGCTAAAAGTTTTATGAATCTGGAGAAACATTTGCGTAGTAAGCTGAAAGAAGAACCTGATATTCGTGGAATAATATGCACTAGTTTGCGACTTCTGATTCAGCAAAACAATATTGAACACAAGGGTTATATTGGTGAGGATATGACCAAAGAACAAAATCATTATTCACCACAGGTTGCAAGAGACAATTTATATGTGCTGAAATCATCTGCAAAGAATTGGTTAAAAGATTTATCAGAAGTATTCCTTAAATCTCCAAAAGATGATGGTGGTTGTTTGCAGGTACTAAAATTTACATTTTTTGGAATAGTTCTGCAATTTATTGTAGTTGAATAGAACATATACATTGCCCAACACAATATATAATTAGAGATTGCTGTTCTGTATATGTTGGTATTCTCTATTTATTTATTTTTCGTGATTTTTATTGCATAGTTGTGTCATTGATATTCATTATTTATTATCCACAGGATATGTTTTAAGCTTCATTGTAATTCCATATTTGGTACAGATTTTGCTATAATATTCATTAGATTTACTTATTATCTATAAATTGGCTGAGACACTTATTGCCCGGTGCCAGCCAGTATATTGGAGTAGCAAAGATGCAGACAGTTTATGTAGATAATTGTGAAAGAAATAATCGTGTGACTAGGCACTAAGATTAAGTAATGGTTTAAGTATATATATGTGGACATGTGCACTCTTTTCTTTTCTTTTATTTATATGCATCTTCAACTAGCAACTGAATAGTGATCACGAGGGCTTGTAGAATTTCTCAAGTTATATTAGTAGCTAGTTCTCCATGGCAAAAACTTAAAGCTATAGAAGTGCTTTCTCAACTTTCAGTTTTTCATTGTGAATGTAATGAAGATAGTAAAAATCAATACCTAATAAAATAATAATAAAGCTTGTAATTTTATTTGTTTTACGGAGATATTGCATAGATAGATTAACTGAAGAATCTTGGGACAACTAAGGCTCACGGATCTTAATTAAGAAAGTTAATTACACTAGCCACTCAATTTTTGTGATATTATATTACACAAACTCTCCTTGTTTTTTTTACCTGTGCAATCACCTCTTTTTATTGTTTGAAAACATTGCACTGACACCACCTTATACATTACACTAATCCCCTTAATTATTTGAAAAACATGCACTTCATTCCCTTGTGTAATTTACTGAAACCTCCGGTAATTAATGTAAGTGCTCTAATTAGAAAAAGTGATTGTGATTATTAGAATTTAATTTATTCTTTCAATATTTTATTGTGTGGGTTGCCATTTTCATATCTTAGTCCTTTTTAAATTGAAAGATAGCTACTTTGGAGTCTAAGTGTTGTATTTGATGAATGAGGCAGCATTTCCAATAAAATATTATTCTGGAATTCCCCCTCTTCTGAAAAAAAATAAAAATAAAACGTAGAATGTTGTCATATATAGTTAAGTTCAGGAAAAAATGAACTTTCCATGGTATACTGTATCCTTTCCAAGAACAGACTAGTTTTTGTGGCATCTTCATTTCTCAAGAGTTCAGATTTGAATTGATTCTCCTCCTTTTACATTTAACATGTACAAGAAGTTAATAGTGATGGTCTTGCTTCATGTACAGTGTACAATTGGTGACGTTGCTTCTATAGCAGATAAAGCAGACGTACGGAATTTATTCAAGGAAAAAATGGTGAAGCTTTATAAATACACTCAAAAGGCCAGCAAAGTACGAAGTTCCACAAATTCTCATTCTATGCAGATTGATGATGCATCAAACAATTTGTCTCCATCAATTTTAAGGTGCTTTATAATCATCTATTCCTTCCACCTTGGCTTGTGATTTTAAAGAATGTTGTACATTTTATTTGTCATATGTCCATTTTACTCAAATTATTTTATTTCTTGGGTTTCTGCATTTTTTTTTTCCCAGGGCACAGCTTCTTGATTTGGCAGTTTCACTGTTGCCTGGTTTAGATGCTGAAGATATTGCTCTATTATTTGAAGCAATAAAGCCAGCATTGCGGGTACGACTGTGATATAAAGTGCTGTAAGGAATTTTTCAATTACCCTTTTCCAGCTGGAATGGATGATTATATTGATTATTGTTTGCAGGATGTTGAAGGTGTTATGCAGAAAAAGGCATACAAAGTACTTTCAATCATTCTTAAGGTATTTTTCTACTTCATTTTATTTTATTTTCCAGTCAGCGGAAGTTTCAAATTAATTGCATTTTAGTGTAATGTTATCGTTTCAATATTCTTGGTACTACTTTCTTGCTCAAATGCTTCCATAACTGTTATTATCATGTATTTGCATATTGTCAGAATATATAGTTGATTGGGTTTTATTAATTGTCTTAACTCTAATATTTAAGTTGAAGGGATTGTCAAAGATGTCATTAATGTAGAGTTTCTTGGGGCCCCACAAATTAATTTTAGAAGTTGATGATTTTACTGCAGAGCCAGTTTCATGTTGTTTAATATTTCTGCTTACAGTTTTCTTTTTGAATCATTCTTAACAGAACTCAGATAGTTTTGTTTCATCAAAGTTTGAGGAGCTGCTTGGAACTATGGTTGAAATTCTTCCATGTCATTTTTCTGCCAAACGACATAGACTTGATTGCCTTTATTTCTTAGTTGTTCATGTCTCAAAGTCAAAGGTATTCAATGCTGGGCTATTGCTTCTGTTTTTTTCGTAGACTTTTGACATGTACTCTTGTATGAGTAGAAATAATCTGAAGTTGTGTACTACCTGTAGGATAACCTGGAGCACTGGCGAGACATTTTCCTTACTGAAATTATACTTGCTCTTAAAGAGGTAGTGTCATATATTAATTGTGGAAAGTTTTTAGTTGTACCATTTTAGTTTCCATGCTGGAAGCTATTATATGTTTGGATGAATAAGATTCAATTTGAAGAGTCATCTGCTGAGTTATTTTTGGAACTGGCACATTTCTAGACTATCCATGTACTTTCTGGAACCAGTCTGGAAGGCTTTTTTTTTCAATTTCTTGGGCTTTTGTAAATTTTTCACATATATTTGGCGTTTGGTTTATTTGCATATACTATTTTATTACTCTGGATTATATTAAATGATATAAATGTATGTGCTCCATTTTATGGTCTTGACTACCTATACATACTCATACAATATATCACATCTACTTTATTATGGGGTACAATTCGTTGTGTCTGATGGGAAATAAGCAGTCACTCATGATTTTGTAGCGATTTTAACTGTTGTGTGCATTATTGTGTGCACAAAAGAATCACAAGATGCTTGCCATGGACACTACTTTTGTTCACTATAGCCTAGCTTCTTGAGGTTTGTTACTGAATTTCAAGGAGTACCCTTGCAGGTCAATAAGAAAACCAGGAACAGGGCTTATGAGATTCTTGTTGAAATTGCCCATGCATTTGGGGATGAGGAGCGAGGCGGGAATAGAGAAAACTTGAATAATTTTTTTCAGATGGTAAATATCCAATTTAAAGTTGTTTTTTTATTTTCTTTGGTTAATTGATATAAAACAATGAATATAACTCCACTTCTTTTATTTGGCCCGACTTTATAACATCTTGAACTCAATTGTTCAATACTGCACGATCTATATGTTTTTTCCACGTAGAGTAATTTAATTTTATGCTTTTGTGAGCTCAGGTTGCTGGACACTTTGCTGGGGAAACTCCACATATGATAAGTGCCGCAGCCAAAGGTTTAGCTCGTTTGGCTTATGAGTTCTCTGATCTCGTTTTAAGTGCTTTGAAATTGCTCCCAGGCACTCTCTCTCTATTGCGGAGTAATAATAGAGAGATAATCAAGGTTTGTTTCCTTGTCTAATTAGTAAGTCAAATGCACTGCTGCCTATGTTATTTCCCAGAGCCAATAATTGAATGTGCTCTGTCTCATCATTCTGTAGGCCAATCTTGGTTTTTTAAAGGTATTAGTAGCCAGATCACAAGCTGAAGGGTTGCAAACTCACTTGAAAAGCATGGTGGAAGGTTTGTTGAAGTGGCAAGACAACTCAAAAAATCATTTCAAGGCAAAGGTTGTTTTGCGTCTCACTTGATCTTTTCTAGATACCATTTTTGTTTTGTTTTGGATTACTGCTCTTTAACAATTGAAGCTGCTAGTCCATATTGTAAACTGAGATATTCCAATTGTTTTCAGATTAAACTTCTTTTGGGGATGCTCGTCTCGAAGTGTGGGCTGGAGGCTGTGAAAGCTGTCATGCCTGAAGAGCATATTAAACTTCTTTCCAATATACGCAAGGTCTGTTGAATGTCATTCTGGCAATAATTTATGATAGAAGTTTTCCTGGAATTTGATTTTTTTTTTTTAACAGATCAAGGAGCGAAAAGAGAGAAATCGAAGTGTTAAATCTGAAGAAACTAAATCTCATTTTTCAAAAGCAACCACATCCAGGTAACAATCATGTATTTATTTGCATTATTAGAAAGATGACAATTTAAATCCCATACCGAATATCAAATCCCTTGCTTATATACATATATATACAAATCCTTTTGCATGGTTATTTAATCCCAAATAGTTGTGCAGTTCAGCTCCCCCTAAACCAGTAAGTAGGATGGTAAATTATGTAATTTATACTGTACATATATAAATTTTCAAAATAAAAATACCTAAATTTATGAAGGCCATAGATGAAAGACATGTAGGAGAGATAACATCTGCCATAAGAAAATAAAAGGGCAGTAAAGTGTCAGTAAGCCGAAAACAGTGAGACAAACAAACAAGTCGCAAAAAAAGTGCTAGAGACCATGCCAGCAATTCTGGAAACGTGAGGATGGCACTGGAAAACTCTGGAGTGTGTGGTTTCTGTTTGAGACCTAGGCGTTGAACTGCAAGATTGTCCAGCAGAATAAACCTTCAACACTACTGTATTATGTGGGGTAAACAGAGATTTCAACCCTCGTTCAGTCGCACCTTTCTGGCACAATGGTAGCAGCTTAGGGCTGAGATTCTCTCACTATTGCAGTGCTATAGTGTAGAATTCATCAATCGTCTTTATAAGACGCACATCCATTTTAGAATGACATACTTTTGGTACCTCTAAAATATGTACTCGTTAAATGAATTTTGTTAATACTTGAGTTTTAGTTGAAGCTGTTGTATGACTACTTTTCTGATAGTGAATTTTGTGCTATGTTTAAATTGCAAGCCATGTCTAAATTTGCGTCAAAACCAATAATTTAATTACTTTTCAGGCAAAGCATGTGGAATCATACAAAGATTTTTTCAGATTTTGATGGGGATAGTGGCCATAGCGAAGCAGAACATTTGAGTTCTAGAGGTGGCAAAGCTTCCTTACATCCCAAATCATCAGCATCTTCATTTAGGTAAGCTGTAACTTTTAACTGGTTCATTCTTCTAATGCCTTGCTGTTTCATTTGAGTTTCGTTATTATCAAAAGGGACCTTATTCTTGGATTTATATTCAGTTTTCCAATTATTTAGTTTTTTTTTGTATCTATAGATAGTTCATAAATTGGGTAAGAATATTTTGAGATGTCTTACCTATGACTCCTAACTAGGATACCCACGTAAAAAATATCCATGAATTCCCACTAGTAATTTTTAAAAAATTTAAATAAGAGTATTTAAAGGTAATTCTCTTGTGTATAAACTCAAATAAAAATTTGATCTGAAAGTATAATCCAAATAAAATTGCATAACAAAATATTAGTACAAATCAAAGAAAGAATTCATATAAGTTGCACTGCAAAGCACAAGTTTAGACAAAAATTAATCTCTACTCATTGGATCTGTTAAAGGTACCGGTTTAGTTTTCAAGGTAGATTTTTCCCTTAGGCTCAATTTTTTTGCCATCTCTACTCAACCATCTGAAGATAAGTATTATAGAAGCTATCCTTAGCCAGAAGCATTTTATCTGAAAATGAATTATGACCGACAGTTATCTGTATCTTGGTCCAAAATCAGGCTGAAGAAGAATTTGCCGGAGCATTTCTCTGACGAATCTGATGATGAGCCACTCGATTTGCTTGATCGGCAGAAAACAAGGTCAGCTCTTAAAACGTCAGACCATCTGAAAAGAAAGTCTAGGTTAGATGATGATGAGATGGAGGTAGATTCAGAAGGACGGCTGATTATCCGTGAGGAAGGGGAATGGAGGAAGAAAAAACGTGCGGATGATGATTATGATTCTAGGAGTGAGCCTGATAGTCACTTGTCTGCCAAGTCTGGAACTAAAGGCCAGAAGCGGAGAAAAACATCAGATTCTGGTTGGGCCTACACAGGGAAGGAATATGGTAGTAAAAAGGCAGGTGGAGATGTTCAGAAAAAAGATAAACTTGAGCCGTATGCCTATTGGCCACTCGATCGGAAAATGATGAGTCGGCGTCCACAGCAGCGGGCCACCGCAAGAAAAGGTATGGCTAGTGTTGTAAAGATGACCAAGAAACTTGAAGGCAAAAGTGCCTCTGGTGTACTCTCCCTACAGAATTTGAAGCGAAAAAAGACTCAAAACAAAGGCGGCAAGGGAAATAAAAAGGCCGCACGAGCGTAGGTTGATTTGCAGGTATACTTGATAATCGTAATGCATTCGCATTATGCCAATTTTGAAGCTCCCTGTGCTGTATATTATATATCACTTAACTTGGAATGTTGTTTTGTTTTCATTCTTTATTTTATGAGAGAAATAGAAGCAGGCTGTGGCTATGGGGTTGCTGTTTTCTTTGTGAAACAAATTCTAGTGTTCTGAAGTTGTTTTACAACATAAGAATAATTTTTTTTATCTCTTGAATTTCACAAGTTGTTATATTTTGTACTTTTACAATAGGTTGCGTTACAAGTACTCGATTGCTTCTAGTCTAATGAAATTATGTTATCAAATTTATGATTCATCTAGCTGGCAAGGATGTGTAATACATGTATACAAAAAAAAATTCTTCTTGCTAAATTCAATAATGCTTATAATGGATTTAATATAACAAATCACTTTAAAATTTTGAAAGCTAAGTTTAGTCTAAATTGAGAAAATTTATATGATTTTGTATGATTTGAAATTACAATTTAATGAAGAGGAACTAAATATTTTTTACGTTAAGTTTAGTTTCTTAATAAAATTTTATAAATAATGAAAAATGTCAATTTAAAAATTTAAGTAAAAGCAATTGTTACTTGCAAAATTAAATTAAATTTATTCAAAATAATCAATAAAGCGTTAAAGAAACACATTAATCTTTTTTGGTTCCCATGTCATTGTTCTTTCAGAAAGCGCTAAATGTGTTTTTCATTCTATTGATACTATTCAGTTAAAAAAAGTGAAATGAATAGTTATGGGAATCTGTGTGAAATGAATATATATAGGAATCTATTTGAAATTAGGTATTTTATTCCTAGACTCTAACCATTTCAGAAAGAAAAATTATACTTTGAAAAATTTCAAATAGTTGTATACGATGTGTTAGTTTTAAAAAATATATATATAATAAAAGATAAATTTATAAATTAAATAATTAATAATAGTATTAGGAGTTATGCTTTGATAATTAAATTGTATATGGCAGTTTTAAAAAAATATAATAAAAAATAAATTTATATTAAATAATATAAACATAATTAAAATAATAATATTAGAAGTTATAGAGTAAATTTTTTAAAAAATGATTATCAATATTATGATTGTTTCAGAAAAATTGCTCTTCTATTTATTTTTTCTAAAGATGGAATATCTATGGTTTGTACATAAAAAATACTAAGGTATGCATAAACTATTCTTCTATTATAAATTATAATATATAAGTTGATGGTGAAATTTTTGTTTCTATTGCATACTTTCAATATTTATTTTCTTTCAACAAACAATGCCAAATGTAGTGAACTATTCTAGTGGGAGCAATATCAAATGGAATCTTGTCGGTATTCAAATTCTGGAGTTATTTCAATAAGGACTTTTTATAGTGGATGTGTTTGCAGAGAAATATTAAGAATATAAAGTTAGAGATAACACTTTGAACCTCTATCCTTTATTTGTATTATTTTGTCCAATGAAAACGTGCATGGATTAATTCAAAGAATATTGATTAAACTTAAATATTCCATGATAAAAACGTGTGTTTATATGAGTGGTGTAAATAATAAATAAGATTGTTGTATTGAAAGCAAGGAAATAATAACAAAGAATAAAAGAGTTAAGTTAGAGAAAGGGGTACAAATAGTGTTAAGAGAGACTTCCCTTTAATCTATACCCTTCAACCATGTTCTGTCTTCAATCTCCCACGGTAACAATTGAGCATCTCAACACAACAATTACACTATTAGGTACTATTTCATGACCAGGTAACATTAAAATCACTAATGGAGTAGTTACGCCATCAATTAAATAATAAGATAATGAGATTAGTAATTAAGACCCATCTACCAAAATACCACTCAAGAATAAATATAATGAATCTAAAGTAGGTATCATTTATTAATGATCAAATTATTATTATTATTATTATTATTCCAACTTCTCAATTGTCTTAAATTCAACCTTCTCTTCCATTCTTTGGGAAGCCTTGAGAAATTCAAACTAGTTAAGAACAATGTACAAGTTCTATGTAGGATTTTCTTTGAGGTAAGTTATACTTTATCTCTTCAATTAAAATTATGATTTCCTCCTTTTAGGTATTGTTAATGCATGTTAGGTTTATTTGATTTAAGTTTATTAAATTGTTGATATTTAAGGTAAAATTCGTTAAAGTAATATAAGAGGTTTCTTAAGTGATTTGGTTTTCTTCTCCCCAAATTCTAAAGGATTTTTTAGAGTAAAGTTGATATTTGTTTGAAATGTACAAAACAATAATTGTATGGTATATGCATATAAGATTAGTAGATAATTTGAGTGTTAATTTATAGTATGTAAAATTATACCAAGTTACTTAGATGATGAGAAGATAGTATTAACTAATAAATTTTGAAGTATTAGTGCATATATGGATAGAAGTTTACTTACTTAAGGAATAAGTGAAAATTCATCTTAAGAACGATTGAGTTTATATCAGGTGTTAAATATATTCCTTATAACAAGTTAGTTGAATAATATTTTCAAGTAAAGTTCTTCTCTTTTTTAAGTAAAGTAAAGACTAAATTAAGATTTCTAAAACTAAAATTCTTCGTTTAAGCGATAAAATTTTGTTTAAAAGAATCTCATCACTTAAGTTCGTCATTAAAAAAAAATAATATGATTAGTTGCTCATAGGATATTTTTTACTTGTTTAAATCTTTGTTAACAGTTTGTTTGCATCATCTTACTATAAAGTAGGTGGGAGTGGACTTTGATACACCTAAAGTATTTATAATTTTAAATAAAAGATAAACTTTATGTTAATAACTTAGTATTTATTATTTTTTTAGTAAAAATATAATAATTAATTTAGGTATTTTAGAAAGAAAAAACTCATTCGGTTACTAAAGGAGGTTTATAGAAAAAAGAAATTTATGAAAAGGATCATATAAATGGATGAAGAAATTGCAAAATAACAAATAAAGTGTTAACAATGTAATTTCATAGTAAATTAAATTATTCATAACAATACAAGTTCATAATAAAAATAAGCAACACAGCTATATAAACTGGTTAAAAACGAATATTATATATATATAACTTTTAATTCATCGACTGCAGTTCCAATGCTACTGCACGGATTACCCACCAATCTTGTCAATAATTAATCTCTACAACCAACGTATTTGTGTTATTAATGTTTTGAATTTGTACAAAATATAAATAATAGTATCTTGAATATTTTGATTTGATTTGAATTGTAATTGATATTTTGAAATTATAAAGATTAAGTAACAGATAAATGAGAAAACGGAGGAATGGCATGATGGTGTATTTGTTTGTACATGGGAATGAAACAAAAGAAGAGTGTATCCCATAAAAAAGGTTGTTAAACGGTTACATCAAAAGTGGGTCAACTCCTACTCTAACCGCGACTCACTCACTCTCTTCCACCAGACCAGACCAGGAGCACCAGATAATCTATCAACTCTCATATTCTTTAGGCACACAAACCCATCCCAACAACAAACATTTTTTCTCAACGATTTCCCCTCCAACCAAGTAATCCACACCGCATATATTCTCACCCAACCAAACGCAGGAGTTAGTATGCAATAACTGTCTGGGTACTCAGTAACTGCAACCACACAAAAAACAAACTTAACTCTGCAGCAGAGAGAGAGAGAGACAGACAGACAGATCCTTTTAACTGAGATATAAACCTTACCTAATAATAAGAAAGTAGTTCCCTATGAAATCTGTTTCACTTGAAGGGTGCAAATATGATCGAAGAATTGTGACCCCCAAAACCAAATGAATTTGATAAGGCTGCCTTGATATCCAGTCTCTCTTTCTTTGAGCCAACAAGCACTCTAGCATCCTTTGTTTTTCATTTGACCAAATTAGATAATTGTGTTATAAATAACGTGGCAACACAATTTTAAGTAAAAGGGTTGTTGCAATAGGTAACACTTACCACTCCTTTATCTGGGTTTTCTAGGTTGATATTGGGATGAACCCACCCTCTCTTAATTGCCTGCATTGAGCAAAAATAAAGCTTTGAAATATATTTAGTGTTGAAAATTTAGCTACTACACAAGTGATTACGATTTTTAACCTGTACTGTGGCTACAGCTTCCACACCACCAGCTGCCCCTAGTAGATGACCAATCATGGATTTTGTAGAATTCACTTTTAACTGTATTATGATAAATAACAGCATTAATAAAGACAATTTTGAAAAAAGGAAACCATAATTACCTTTTAATTGGCTAGAATGAGAACAATAGCAATAATATCATGTAAAGAGAAATGTTCAATAACTATTTTGGTCCGTATACTTGCTCAATCCTTACATTTTTACATGTTGTAGTCTCTACCCAATTCATTTTCGTCCCTATAGTACAAAATTATATGGACTAAAACAGATTAAAAGTGTAAGTGTACCAAATGGGTTATCAAACCAAAGCGAAATTTACCTCAGGGTTTTGACCAAAACAATGTATTAGAGCTTGATACTCTTTAAGATCTCCAGCTGGTGTGGATGTGGCATGTGCATTTATGTAATTCACATCCTCTTTTGATATTCCAGACTGAGCTAATGCCTTTTCAATGCAAAGTATAACACCAGCCCCTGTTTAAGATGGAACAAATAAAACGTTAAGTGCAATCGTAACTCTCGAATGATCTGCAGGGACACAAGTGGATCATTTTTTCGAAGAAAAAATCATAATATTAAAAAGCTATATCAACATGAACCTAAAAAGTTAAATCTAACTCCAGAACCATAAAGAAAATGAAGCAGGATATATTTCATCTTTCACTATTCTGATATTGTCATGATAAAAGAGAGTAATTACATTCCAATGTTTGGAGATGATAGGAAGACAGATTATTGACCGTTTCAATCACACTGAGAATTTGTAAAAATAGAAATGAACAACATAATTTATAAAAGATAAATCTTAATACAGAAAATCATATATTCACTTATTTTCTTTCAAAACATGAGATACAATAATTTAGATACAGTGATCACTGCAGACTACGATGAGACACCAAAGCAGAAATGATAGTCACTTTCAATCAGCTATCTACAAACTTCAGTAATGCGTTTCACAGACTAATTAATAAAAAAAGCCCTTGCGAATACAAGTAGGAACAAGGAAGGGAAACTGCATCCATGGGCACCAAACTATATTTATTCCACTTCCACTCCCTCCTCTTTTAGAGCATCACACAGACAAACAGAAGATGCACTTGCATTTCAAGACAGAACATCACCATATTCACATTTAAAGCACTAATTTTAAACATTCAAACTGAAATGCTTCAGAATTAGCAGCTTAGGCATCTATTTGAGTGTTTAAATAATTCAACTGAAATGCTTCAGAATTAGCAGTTTAGCATTCATACGAGTGAAAGTGCTGAAACATAGCATGAATCAATAAAAGCTAGCCTAAATCATAAAATAACTCACAACAGTTAAGCAAGAATATTTCAACCAAGAGGAAAACATCAACAAAAATCTAAATTGTGTGAACTCTTTTTGAAAACACATGTGTGAGCATGTCTTACTTCAAAGTTTTGTCCCAATATTATATGAATACAAAGAGCTTTAAGCATTTAACATTTTACCATCAGGACGTGGCTCAGTCACATGATATGCATCACAGGTGAAACTTCCACCAAGGAATTCAGCATATATGTTTGCACCTCTTTTCTGCAATGTAAAAAAAAAAATTATACACAAAAAGTTACGTATATGTATTGCCAAAGGTGATATATGCATTTAATTTTGTGATAATATACACGTCAAATAAAGATTGGGAGAGAATTAGTTGTAGGAAGTGGTAATGACAAGTTTGAAGAACAGTCCTAACAAAAGATAGAACTGATGCATCAAGAGTTCTTATACTGTTGAAAGGAACAGAAGTATAAAGGTAAATCCTAATATAAGGAATAGATTTTTTGTACTCAAATTATTATATCCAATTAGTAGTACCTTAGCATGCTCCAGTTCTTCTAAGAGCAAAACTCCAGCCCCTTCTCCCATGACAAATCCATCGCGGTTCTGTAATATCATAACCACAAGTGGATGGTTAGTAACAAAAGTGCACATCAAGAAGGAAAGCTTAAGCACTTAAACCAAAACTGCAAGCACTGCAATTTATTAAAAAAGCAAAGGCTATTCACCCAGTCTCTACATATCATAATTGGAAAAAAGTAGGCTGGTAAAAAATATAGAGGGTAATGAATCCTCATTATGTAGAAAGGCTGTCTGATCTCATCATTTTAGCATATTCGAAATGGTGATTCCCTTAAATAAATCATGTGCTGAACTAGAAAGCACAAATATGACCATTAATAAAAATCAGGCATAATACAGCTATAATATAGCAAAAATTAGAAATCTTAACTTGCGAAAGATGATTCATGTTTTCAAATAAACAAGTCATTATAGACAATAATAAAATGTTAAACTCTATCAAATTATTATGATATTTCAATTGTATTGTTATAAAAGTTTAACAATAAAAGAAAAAAGTGCAACTAAAAGAATTTAGAGTGTCCATGCTGTTTCTAACAAAGCTTTGAAACAGCTCAGCCAAGTGTCAGTGCTTCTTAGCTGCCGAACACAATCTAATCAATTTTATTTTATTTTGAAAAATCCAAGGTTCGGTTGATGAACTCATGAATCATTGCAATTTACAACAGTTTTAGTAAAGTTATAATATTACAATGTCCCAAGGGCGTGAAGCTTTGGTAGGATCGGTATTCCTTTGTGAGAGTGCTCTGCAGGCCACAAAGCCTCCCAAACCTGCACCAATGATTGCTGGATTAATATTGTGTTCATGGCAAGATAATTCCACACAAGCCATGAAAGAAAGAGTGACAAAATAATACCAATTGGTATAATCGCAGCATCTGAGCCACCACAAAGCATCACATCCTGCAGACAAATTTCATATTTACTAAATTTGTTAACACCTTTTGACATAATGAGAACATCATTAAACCAATTTTTTTGTCCAACAAAGAAACAGTAAGGGAAAATATGGGAAATCTAAAATAGCAAAATACTTACAGCTTCACCCCTAATGATATGGTTTGCTGCATTCAATATACAGAAGTTACTTGTAGCACAAGCAGTAGAAATAGAATAATTAGGGCCCATCCATCCCTGCAATCCATAAAATAAATCATTCCTTGAAAGCTTCAGACAATGTGGACATAAAAAAGAACAAGCTGGTGACAAAAAAAGTCAAGACACTGTGTCCAAAGATCTTTTAAACAGACCAGATCCATAGCAAGCATGGCAGAACCCATATTTGTTGTTGCAAAAGGTACACAAAAAGGATTCATCTTCTTATACGAGATTCGTAAAGCTTCAATGGCATCATTGAAAACCTGTTTAATACACAACACCAGCAGGGGTCACAATATGTTAAAGATGTTATGATGCTTCTACATAAAAATCATACTAGTGAATGTCACAAAAGTAAATTATTATCAGGTATTGAATCTCAACCTTCATGCCACCCATTGCCGAGCCAATCAGAACTCCACACTTTTCTTTATTTAACTCATCCATTAAATCTTCAGTAATTCCAGCATCAACCAAGGCTTTTTTGCCAGCTGTCAGCATATAGAGCATAAATTTATCCATTCTCTTTGAAAGCTTTGGTGCTACCCAGCCATCAGTTGAGAAAGACTTGATTTCACCAGCAATCCTCTGCAAACAGATAATATTTGAGAACAAAATCTACAGCAGCAACCAACAGAAAATACAATTTGAGTAAAATGTAACCTACAGTTGGATATTCTGCACAATCAAATGTTTCAATCTCGCTTATGCCACTAACACCATTGAGCAAATTATTGTAGAAGGTATCTGGATCATGCCCAAGTGGTGTAACCACTCCCAATCCTGTCACAACTACTCGCCTTTGCTTCGTAGGAGGTTTTTTTATTGTCGTGACCTCTTGGGTAGGTTGTAAAGCTACAGCCATTGTTTTACCTTGAAATTCACAATTCCAATTGCATAGGTCACCACTCAACAATTATAAGATGACATATGAATCATGGGACATAAAATAATGCTCAAAATTTGGATTCCTTCTATCTACATCACCACAACTTCAAAGTTCAAAATCACCAGCACATGCCTACCATTCAAGAAAGTAGATGCCTACCACTTGAAAAATTGTATCTTCTAATTGTAAAGAAACCTTAATCCTAAAGGTGCATATGAATGTTAGGCAGGAAATACAACCACCAGCAAAGACTAAAACCTCTTCAAGTTTTAAGTGAACTGTATTACAAAAATGTTATTAAACATCATGATATAGAAGCAGGCCTAAATTTCCATCCGGTGTTTAGAATTTTTAAATATTAATAATTATAATAATAATAATAAAAGAGATGGCTGAACCAGCCCATCCCTATATGAATCAGCATAGACATAAACATGTCCAAACTCGAGAAAGTTTAAAATACAAAAGAACAAGGTGCCAAACCATTTGCCATGCAGTTTCTCCCACATCTATTTTCCATCCATACCATAGGAACAAAGACTCGTTCATTGTCCCCTCGTGTTTTAACATACCACAACTAATATTATAAAGGCATTAATTAAACACGTCACAATTTTTTCACTCATATATGTATGGAAAGTGCCCAAAGAAAAACTACGCCAAAGAGGTGCCCATACATGGGGCGATACTTTCAACTTTTGGCACATGAACACTTCACCGCAACTGGTATTTCAGGAAAAAAGAAAAAAAGAAGAAAAACCATAACTGCCTTTTCATATTTAAAGTAATGCTCCGTACACACACACAAAGACACGATGAACAATCTCCATGAAATTGCAATGACAACAAAAAACCATAATTACAAGATTGATTAATTAATCAATAAGTAAAGAAAATTTGGGAATGGTTTTCACGCGTGCCCGTACGATAAACACTGGAGGCAAATTAGTGAAGTGACGCGCGAGTATCCAGTGCTAACCTAACCAAATAATTTCCCTCAAGCAACATAGCAGGTACCAGACACCCTTCGAAAATTCAACCGGAATCAAATAAGCCAACAGCCCCACTTAATTAAAAAACAAAAACAAAGATCCAAAATGAAAACACAAACTCCACCAAACAATAAAAAAAAATAATTAACAAGACAGGGTTGAGTTCACGAAAGCAGAGCCAGATTCAACGTTAAAGATTGAGGTGAGAATCGAGAATCTGAGAAATCGCGAGAAAATCTAAAGACGAGATTTGAATAGAAGGAAATACCAGAATGAGCGGATCCAGAAAGAGAGAATTGGGAAGTGCGGGACTTCTTGGAGGAGCGGAACATTGCTTGAGGGGTTCTGGTGCGGTCGGCGTCGCACGTGACTGACATGCAAGCCGCGACGAGCCACGTGCAGAGGGAGGAGGTGGTGGTCGAAGCCATCAACGAAATCCAACGGTTATGTGTGGTCGCGAACGAAAGAACGAACGAACGAGTGAGGCTAATCAACAACAATAACAACAACAGCACCGAGTAGAAACGACGAAACACGCATACACATCAAACTCAAGTGACGCGTCGTTTTGGTTCCAAAGGGATTATTACTGTTAAATATAGTTGTTATTATTGAGATTGAGATTGAGATTGAAGAGAAGCTCCAGTGTTCACAAAATGCATTTCCGTCTCTCTCTTTCTCTTTCTCTTTCTCTCTCTCTCTCTCTCTCTCACTCTCTCTCCAACACGATGCTGAGTTTCTGCAATCTCAGTTGTTCCTGCTGAAATGCGCCCTCTCCCTCCTCTAATACTCCTTCTCTCTCTAATGTCACTCACAAATAATAATAATAATCACTTTTTTTAAGAGCTTCTATTTTACTTTATTACTCTCACTATTTGCTTCCATAAAGATTTCTATATTCAAATAATCACCTTAAATTTTATAGGTAAGTAATTAGTAAAAGAAATTACATCCACAACCACAATATACTGCCGTCACACTATAAAAATTGATAAACCCTAATAATAACATTCTTCTTCACTAATTTTTATTTCAATTTTATTGAATAGATAATTATTAAATGTAGAGAGAATCTCGCCAAAATTGATTGTTTCCAATCGATTTTAAGTAATAATAATAAAAGAATGTTGTTAGTATATTTGGTGAATTTAAAATAAAATTACGCAATATTTTTCTTTTTTGTGATTGGTGCTGGTTATGCTGTGTTTGGATTCGTATTTGGTCTCGAATATGCTGGGGAGTGCAATGAAGTGGCGTTATTTACTTTGTTTCTGCTGTTTTATTTAAAGGGCTGTGTTTGGTTTTACTTTTTAAAATTATCTTGAATCATTTTTTATTTTTTATAATTAAAATATCTATCTTAATTGATTCCTTAATTTTTTATTTAATTATTAATATAATTATTCTGATTATGTATGGAGCCTGGTCCAGTGAAATTGATGACCCAAACAAAGAAGGGTTCCTTTACCGTCCCTAGCAAGGGGTTTCAGTATAAACTTTCATCCCTTTAGAAACAAAAATAAATAAAACGAATTCAATTTTCTAAATTCCTTTAATTTTATCATTAGATTATACATCTTATTTTCTTCGACTATTACTTTCTACTTCCGTCAATCTCATTCTTTTGGGAATGCATTTCAATCACCGCCCAATAATTCTTTGACTATATACTCCACTCACATTAAAATCAATCAATTTTCTCTTATTATCTCATTTTCTATCCCCTCTTAATTTCTTTAATTATCTTAAAAGATATTATATCAACACTTCTACACATTATATTAACTTTTCAAGATTTAAAAAGTGTTACACTATAAAAAAATATAATTTTATAAATTATTAAAAAATAAACTTAAATTTAATTCAATTTTATAGAATCAGTAGAATTTACATTTAATTATAACATATAATTTTTTTAATCGATGTAAATTTTTTCAACTAAAGCTCATAAAAAATGTTAATATAATTATTCTATATTTTCAAAAATTATCAAAGTCTCCCATTATATAAATAAAAGTATTATCTAAGTCTCCTATTATATAAATATTCTACATTTGTGTGTATATAGACATTATGAATTTGTCTTACCATGAATTTTCTCATGAAATCACGATTGTTCATACTAAAAATACTATGAAAAATGAGAGGAAATACGGTAAAGTTGAAAATAGTGACATCTTATTTTGTTTTATGCTAAAATTTAAATGCGTGTGTTTATTAATAATTTAAAATGGTAAAAAAAAGTACTACCTTTTAAGATTAATAAAAATAAAATAAAAAGGACAACATTCATAATATTTTGATTTTTTATTAAATCTATATTTTATTAACTGATTTTTTAATTCATATAAAAATAAATTATTATTTTTTTATATTTGATTTCAAAGTAAGTAAATATTATTTGATAGAGTAAAATAATATTTTATAACTAAATACATTTTCTCTTTGATAACCACAAATAAGGATGGTAATGCAGGCTAGTCCACCTTGTATAGGCCCATTCCGCATTTGACTTGTAAAATATGGGTTGGGTTGGTTCGTCCTGTGCAAAGAGTGCAGCCTCCTTTCACTGGCACGTCTCACATAAAAAGGTAGCTCGTGGGCTTGGGAAACAATCTGCATAAAAAAATAAAATTTTATTATATAAAAACATATTTTGGTTGTTGAAAAATTAAAAATTTATTCCTGTTTCAATTAATCTAATTAAGATAAAAATATAAATTCAATTATGAGTTTTGTTAGAATATTTGATTAAAAATAATTAAAGTTTTATTTTACATCTATTTTTCCTATATATATATCTAAATATATTAGAGTATCTTATAAAAGTTTTGATACAAAGTATTTTATATTATTTTTTTTATTAATAAATTTTAAATATAAGACTTTACTTAAAACTAAATTCACTTTCACTTTTAATATTAATTCCTTTAAATGATTAAAATAAAATATTTATTTTTTTATATTAAATTTAATTTTTAAAATAAAATAAAGATAACACTGTAATAATAGATTAATGAATTATGATTTAATTTTTTATTTATTTATACAGATCAACGAGTTAACCTGAAATTATCAACGAGTTAACCCGTAATATTTCGTATAATACTTATAGGAAACAACCTAAACAAGCAGACTATATTAATGAAATCATTCCACACTTTCCTATCCCAGGCTGCAAGGCCTAATCACAAATCAAATCTTTAAATTTTCAGTTCGTTTTTCCACTGAATGATTGTATCAGAGAGTGCCAATAATATGATGATAGAGTGTGAATCAGTTCTTATTCATTATTAAAATTTTAATTAGAGTAATCTGTTATCTTCTTTCTTAAATATTAAGTTTTCTTCATTTTTATTTTATTTTAGTTGCATGCAGGAGGTTTTTGTTGCCGTATGTAAAATTAAAGTTAAATAAATTAATTTTTGAAATTTATGTTAAACAAGATTTGTAATTATACATTTGATTAATCAGATATTTTGAGAGGAAGTTATGACTCCCCTAACTTTTAAAGTTGAGTTGAATTTTGGATTGATGAGTGATGTATATGAGAAAAAATAGCATTGGTCCCAAATGTACAAATTTGTTAGTTGTATGAAATAATGCAAGGATATGAAAACTTTTGATTTTTGATTTAAAAAATAAATAAATAAATAAAATATATATATATTAATTAGTGGTAAGTGACTTGAATTATATACAATTTGATTAATTTAGATTATGAGAAAGTTATGTTGTCTTTTGATTTGAAGTAGTAATTTTGAATTAATATAGTGATATATGAGTTTTAAATTAATATTGTAAAGTTAAATAAGGTTTTCAACTTCCTCATATTGTTTGAATTGTTAGAATATGTTTTTGTTGATTTTTTAGTTGTTACCTAATTTTATTTTTGGCATTTTACTACTCAAGAAAAATAAATAAAAAAGACAATATTTTTTTAGTGTTTTTTTTAAGAGATAACTATCGTTTAAGCGAAACTTCGAGAAAGAATAAAAGAGAACAAACTTTTCTATGATGCATTTTCACTAAAGCTAGGGATTATTGCTCAGACTAAAGATTCTTGTTCAAGCAAGAGATTCTTATAGAAACTAATTTTTTTTTTTTTTTAAATTTTACTTAAGTGAGAATTGTATCACTCAAACTACATTTATATTATGAACTTGATATTTTTTAATTTGATAAATTATATTTGCATATTTACATAACATATGAAGATATTTAAAGATGTTATTTTATTATTGATTGTTATTTAAAGATGTTATTTTATTATTGATGTCATATATGATATGTTTTAATGATGATAGGTTATGAAGCATGAAATTCGATTAACACTACTAAAAAAATCATTAAATAAAAATCAATTATAAAAACAAAAATAATTGGTTGTTATATTTACTAAATTATATATTATTTTATAGACTAGAACAATATTGATATATAAACTAGTTTTTAAATTAATAAACTAGTTTATAAATTAGTATCAAATTAGTTAATTGGGTAGCTAATTAGATATCAATTTAGAAAATAATTTATAAATTTTATTAATAATAAAAACTACTTTAGATACCAAAAAAAAATTAGTCTCTAAAATCGTATCTAATTTAGTCAATATAGTGATTAATTATTTTTAGTCTCTAAAATTAGTTTTTATTTAATGATTTTCTTATAATGTAATGATACGTTGTGCATATGAATATGTGATAATAATGTGATGTTTTGCATAGTCACTAGTTACCAATATGGTTGAGATGTGATGTACGAACTAAAATGAGATGTTCATCGGTAAAAATTACTTTGTCATTCAAGGTTGTAAGAAGCTAAATATATTGTTGGATTTTCCGAGAGGTATTTAGATGTGTTAGTTTTTATATCCACCCTTAATATTGATATTCTTGAAGAAGTTATCTTTATTCAATGTTATGTTTGGTTTGATTTATGATAAATAATTGTTAACATTATTTATGTATTTAATTATGTTATATCATTTTTGAAATATTAGTTCATATTTTATTCTCTCGTGTTCTACATGTGATTTTGCTATATTATAACATCAGACAATACTTTAACTTAAACAAAAATAGTTCTGATAGATAAGGGTATCAGATGATAAATTCACTGGAGTGACTCAAATGATATTTCGCTTAACGTATCTGCTTTCATTGAGCGATGATATCAAATAAGCACTCATTAGAGTGACCTAGATTATTCTTCCACTTAAACACAACTACTTTCACAAGTGAAGGTATAAGACGAAGTACTCACTAGAGTGACTTAGACAATACTCTAACTTAGCAACTTAGGCAATACTTTAACTTAACAACTTAGACAAACATTCGTTTGGGTGTGTTTGATTTTGTTGAGCAATGGTATCAAATGAAACCTTCACTAGAGTGTCTCAATGGATAGTCTCACTTGGCAACTTAGACGAACCTTTTGCACTAGCACATAGATCCTTCTAGAAAATAAAATATTTATCTCTTGAACTTTGAATCGAATCCCCTCTCTAGTTTCATAAGATTATTCCTCCCTAAATACAATTGCAAGGATCGAGAAAATTAGTCTTAGAGTAGAAGTGGTACAATTTAAAATGGCACATGAATATTTTATTATTAAAGTGAAAAGACTATATAAATTGAAATTCAGTTATTCAGGTTTCATTTTAAAAGAACCATCATCTCTCTTAAAAGTCATTTTTCCTTTCCTCTGCATTCTTTCTAAGATTCTGACCTCCTTGCTTATCAGTTTGACAATCAAAGTTCTCCATTGGACTCCTGACAATGAACTCTACAAGATTGCCCGATCAAAAACTTAGATAAAGAAAGTTCATTTTTGGCTCATTTTTCTTGAGTTAGTTTTGATCTGGTTAGGTTTGCCTTTAATTTAAGCTTGCACGTGATGATTTTTTCTTCAGAAGTAGTATCTGTTAGCTCAACGTCCTAGTGAGACAATTAGATTTTTTATAGACTTTGTGGTGCAGGTTAAGCTACCCTTGAGTTTTTAGTAGGTTTGAAGCTCTTAGTGAGCATTTGCTCAAGTTCAAGTAAGGGAAGCTAGTCTTATTCTTTTCAATAGCCCTAAGTTAAAAGATCTGGATGTGAAGGTGACGTGGTCACCAATTCCAATTTTGGTTGCAGGATTTTTTTAAGAGTAAATTAATATATTGACTGAAATGGTTAATTTAAATATTATATATTGATTTTAAAGTGAATATATTATTGAAAGTGTTTGTGATTGAGAATTGAAAGTGTTAGAATGGTAATATAAATTAGTTGAATTGAGTTTGAATAATTTGTTGAATTACATAAAATGTGATGTTTGAAGAGAATTGATTGTTTGGTTTTAGATGATTATTGATTTAGAGTGCATATATGAGGGCGAACTGTCAATTGAATGTGTAGATTTATAAAATTATAAGTTGAATGAAATTTTATTAGTTCAGAATAGGTTTTTGCATATTTTACTACATATCTCGCTCAGGCGAGAATTATCCGCTCATACGAGATAATTCTTGCTCAAACGAGAACAAAATGAAAAGATGAGGTGCTCTCGAGTCCGTTTTCACTTAAGTGAGAAGAAATCTCGTCCAGGCAAGACCTGAGATGAAATTTTGGGTGTTCTTGGGTTCAATATCGCTCAAGCAAGAGACTTTTCACTTTAGCAATACTCTTTCTCGCTCAAGCAAGATGATTTTCGCTTAAGTTAGACTCTATGTAAAAAAAACACCTAGAACTGAAATTTTTTATCTTTGGTTTAAAAAGGTTAGTTTATTTCTATTCTGTAGTTTTACTTATAAATTATGTAAAAAAAAAAAAATTATGTATAATTAATTGAAAAATCCTTTGATTAGATATTTATGTGATTAATGGATGAATTTTTGTATGGTTTGAAATTATAAGTTTTGGTATGATTTAATTGTGTGATTTTGGATATTGTGAGATGTGGAATATGAATCTTAATCAAAACATAGTATTTTCAGGAAAGAAAATATCGTGGTAAGATTTTTTTAGGATGTGCATAACTAGGGATTCGTCTAGAAGGAGATATCCTGACTCTCCTGAGATAATGAAATCATATAGATGAAGTTATTCAGGTGGTGACAGTCGAATGAGGTTCATATGAATGGGTAAGTTGTTTGAAAGATAACTAACTTGACCTGTTATATGAGTTAACCCTGTCATACTAGGAGATAGATGATATTGAGATTTTTTATGCGCATAGCTGTGTGGATTTCACAGTGAGATAGTATGAGAGGTGCATATCTCTGAGTCTAAGTTAATGCACGAGTCTTCCGAAAGTAGAGTCAAATGTCTATGTGCTGTGAGTCAGTAGAAGTCTGACATGAGAAATATGAACTTTGAATGTGGATAAACACTTGATAGTTACGTGGAAATGCATGAGAATTGATGGCTTTATGCGGATATTTAAAGTTATAATTATATTAAAAGTTTTAAAAATGGCTAGCTTACCTTTTGCTTTATTTTGTGGTTGTTTTCTTTAATTTGTGATGATTGTGTATTTACATGGGAGTGGATGATGTTACAAGTGATAGAACTCCTCATAGAGAAGCTGGATAATGAAAATGTTTATTTTTTTAAAATATTTGTTTTAATTTTATGTAAATATTTAAAGTCATATGAAAAGGGATATATTTTAAAATACTATATAAAAGTGTTGTAAACATATTTGTATTGTGTTTATATATTTATTTTGATATGTAGATTTTGTTTATTAGATATGGAAAAATATAGGGATGTTACAACAAAGAAATTAACTTCAAGACTTTTTAAGTAGAATGAAGACTCTGATTAAACAAATAAGAAAGAATTATAATTCAACATACAGTGCAAAAACTTTTGACTCATCATGTAGTTTAAGAACATCAAACTTAATGTGTAATTGAGAAATGCACAACCCGACATACAGTTGAAAATCATCAAACTTCACACAACTAAAGAAACGTTTGACTCAACATGCCAATTAAAAAATAGAGAATCAATGTGCATCAAATGAACTATGTACTTACATGCGCCAAAGAAGTTAGACTAGCATCCAACCAAAGGACTTTAAACTCACATGCAACCAAATAAGTTCAAGCGTAATCATGCAACATAACACTATTCTATTGAAACCTTCACAAACGAAATAAACTTTATATCAAAATCATCAAGTAGGTCTTCTAAGGTAGTTTCCCTACCAAGAAAATTCAACTACTCTAAGCCAAAACCCAATTATTCTCATTTTAACACAAGAAGCTCAAATTTGCTCACAAAAACACTCTGATCATCAAATTAAATATATCACCACGACTCTAGACCATCAGATATTCATCTTTATCCATGAGAATATACCCTAAGCATGAAAACAACTCAACAAAAAATCATATCAAGAAAAAAAACAAAGAGAAACTTACTCTAAATAAGATCGGATTAATAACTTATCTTTTCTTTTGTGCTAACACTAGGACAAACTCAAATCTTGGAAAACTCGAACAATGAGTCCAAAATCTTTGAGAAAATATAAACAAAAATTAACTTTAAAAAATGATAAAATTTATGAAATGAAATTCAATAATTAATTTGTTTAACTTTATCTATACTTGATATAATTAGAACCACTCATAAGACCAAATTACTCTCGCTCTCTCTTTCATTACCTTTTTTTATGTTATACTATAAGTACTTAAAAGTAATCGGTATGCATTTGGCTATGTAAAATTCATAAGCAAGTATAATTTTTTTACTTATAATATATTTTACTTCCAAAAATATCGAAGTAGGAAATTAATTGCTTTAGTTATAAATATACTTTAGAACAGTGGTGGAGCTTTGTTGGCATTGATACTTTCTTTGGATTAGGAAATAAATTTAATATAGTAAATTTTAAAAAAAATATATAAGGAAAATGAAGGTGGTTTAGATTAAGATAAATAAAGTGGAAGTAAAAAAAATTATAAAAATTTGTGAATGATTTGGTAGATATAATAAATTTAAAAAATTATAAAATAATATATAAATATAATAATAATAATTTATTTATTTATAAATTAATTTTAACTAAATAAAAATACATTTTTTATAATTAATTAACAATTTAAATTTTATTATTATTATTATTTAATTTTATTTATTATTTATAATTAATTATTTATTATAGTTGTTATTTAATAAATTTATTTTAATTATGATTTTATATGTTTTTAATATTTTTGATTATTTTAATAATAATAATAATAATTATTATTATTATATATTATATTACATAATGAATTTTATTTATTTTATTATAATATAAGTATTAATATTAATAAATTAGTAATATAAAAATATAATATATATTTAATATAATATTTATAATCGTATGTATATAATGAAATATGTATTCATTTATGTGTTCCAGTAATAATGATGTGATACACTGTAACGAATACATATATACATATATTTTATTATATAACCTTTTATTTTCTTTGCAAATGTTCGCAATTATATGAAGAAGGAAAATCGATTTTTTTTCATCACTTTTTTTTTAATTGATTTTTGTATTTTTTTTTTAATATTTTTGCTTGCGGAAATCTTCCGTGGGAAGCAAACACACGCTGAAGGACTTTTCGTTGTCTTTAATTATATATATATATATATATATATATATTTATGGTTCTGATTTCAAGTTCGAGAGATAATATCGTTAGAGTCAATTGTTGCATTTGAGGGATTGTTCGTTTTGAAGGTCGGCTTTTCGTCACGAGTTTGTTCTTAAAAGGCACTTTAGTGAGTTGGAGGAAGAAAGAGTATTAATCACCACATCTGATTGCGAGAACATTTGACGTGTCTACCGTGGAGCAGGTAAAACTGTTCTTACTACCAACTTACTTAGAATAATTATTTTAATATTGATTTTACTTTTAATAAGATATAATTTTTATTACAATTTTTAACTATTAATTTTGAAAAAAAAAGGAAGTTGTGTAGGGATATCATATCGTGTGTGGAAGCATGATACTTTCAACCAAAGATTATGATTATGAGAACTTAAAGTAACAGGACAAATGAGAGATACCAGAATTTTTTAGGTGGAAAACCCCTATAAAATAGAGGTATAAAACCATAGACAAGAGAGTCAAAACTTACACTATAATGACATAGGGAGTACAATGAATTACTCTAAGGCTAATAGATAAATAGCCCCAAAACAAATGCTCTCTATATGGGTTTAAACACTTACACCCAAGAGAAGAAATAGAGAGTATATGAAAAGAGAGAGAAAGCAAGTGTATGTTGCTATTTGTTGTGTGTTACATTGCTGGAAGGAAACTACTATATATAATGGTTCTAGGAGACAATAATAATAAAAACAATTAATTGTGAACGGTAAGTAACCTCCCAATAATTTCAATTAATTGTCAACGGTAAGTAACTTCCTCATTATTACAAGAAAACTGAAAAGGTGAGTCATAACCCACAAGCTGCAATTATCAATGAAAAGTATTTTTCTCTGCTAAATTCTCTAGATTCAGACAATAGTAATTGACATCTTGATGTAATTCATGAAATGTTTAAAAAAAGTGAAGACACATAATGTTAAACTAATTAAATAAAATAATATTTTTTTAATTTTTTTTTATATCAATGAAAATCGTATAATTTAAAGTATAAAAAATCTATTTAGAAAAAAAAAATTACAAAGACGTATGCATTTTTATTATGTCTTAAATTCATTCTATGTATATTATATTCATGCACTATCAAATTATTATTTACTTTCCTCCCATTATATATTTTATAAAAATAAAATATTATTTCAACATTTTAATCTATGTTTAAAAGATAATTAAGGAAAAATATTAGAAAAGTCAATTTCAATGTGGATATGATTTTTAATATGATTAGTAATTCAATACATGAGAAAGAATTAGATATTTTGGTAAAATAAATCATTACTAATTTTTAGGTGAAAAAAATAAAAGATACTTTAATTTTATAAAACAACAAAATATAAAGATGATGATGTTTCACATTCATGTCACAAAATATCAAAGAAATAAATAATTGTTATGTGTTTATGTCATTAATGAATATTATTGTGACAATGATTTATAAGTGTCCTATTTTACTTATTATGTTGATTGAAACAATATAAATATTAATTAAATATTTGTGAATTTTTTGTTGATTTGTATTTGGTACAATTTGATTTATTTGAAATTGATGTTGATTGAAATTAAGATTGTTTATTCAGTATACTACATGGTGTACAAGTTTCAAATTTGTAGGAGCACGACCTCGGTCCAAACCAATTTAAAAATCCTCACTCGGGTGAAGAGTCTGGGGTGCCGACCACGATCAATCCAATTTAAAAATCCTCACTTAGGTGAAGAGCCTAGGGTGCTACAACGATCGGTCCAATTTAAAAAACCTCACTCAGGTAAAGAGTCTGGGGTTCCGACAACGATCGATCCAATTTAAAAATCCTCACTCAGGTGAAGAGCGTGGGGTGCCGACAACGATCAGTTTAAAAAATGTGACTGTCAACAACGATCAGTCGAATTTAAAAATCCCCACTCAGGTGAAGAGCTTGGGGGGTGTCGACAACGATCGGTCCAATTTAAAAATCCTCACTTAGGTGAAGAGGGGTGCTGACAACGATCGATCAAATTTAAAAAGAATCCTCACTCAGGTGAAGAGTCTAAGGGGAGTCGACGATGATCGGTCCAATTTAAAAATCCTCACTCAGGTGAAGAGCCTAAGGGGTGTCGACGATGATCGGTCCAATTTAAAAATCCTCACTCAGGTGAAGAGCCTGGGGTGCCAACAACGGTCAGTCCAATTTAAAAATCCTCACTCAGGTGAAGAGCCTGAAGGGTGCTGACAATTATCGATCCAATTTAAAAATTCTCACTCAGTCAGGTGAAGAGCCTAGGGGGTGCCGACAACAATCAGTCCAATTTAAAAACCTCACTCGGGTGAAGAACCTGGGGTTGGTCCAATTCATACAAAATTTGTGTTTTTTTGGGGAACAGGATGGAACAATACTCGAATTCGAGCAGTCTGATCAAAAGCAACTTGGAACAAAAACCAGTTGCCTCTAAATCTACATCGGATTTAGGGAGTATGCGATCAGCATTAACTTCGAAGCAACTCAGATTCAGCCAAGCTGTCCGACCGAATCTACACCCTCGCCAAAGGTAGATCAAAGTTAGCTGCAAATGTTTTTAACAAGCCTTTTCGCCTCGCTCGCTCGGCTCAAGCCTGAAGGGTTGTGTACCGTCCCAGATTTAGCCAGTCATACACCGATTGGCCCGACCTGCCAGGTGGCCCAAGGCCTAGATCACCATGAGTTTTTGGATTATAGAACCCCACATAATTATGTTAGTGTAATATATTAATTTAGTAAATATTGTGGGAAACAGTCTTATAAATGCATAATTAACATGATTTTACCTGCACAATATCCCTGATTGTATTACATAAATGTTCTAATTTACTTGCTCAATACCCCTTATTATATTACATAAAATGATTTGATTATATTACATAATACTCTGATTTATATATATGATATTCAGATTTTATGAAATGATACTCTAACATGCCACATTAAAACCAGGAGAAACCAAAGTCAGATATCCAAGCCCATGAAGGCTTATAAATACATGACCATTCACAAGGAGTACTCTCAACTCAAATTTTAGCACTATATTCACTATATACACATAAATTTATGCTCTTATTGACTTGAACGTCAGAGTATTTTATGCAGGTGGATCCCCCTCATTCTCTAGAGGTTGAATCACTAGAGCTTGGAGAAAGACTACTCAGAGCTCACTGGATTCAAACCGAACATATATATGTAAATATTTTTTTTTTAATTTTGATATATTTTTTGAAGTATCCTTCTTATATGTCTATAAACCGAACACTTTTATGGTTTTTTTCTGATGGTATAAATATTGACACAAACACTGATACGACACGGACACAAAGATATGTCTAATCTCTAAAATGTAGGATACAGGGACACAAATCTATATATTATATAATTATGAATTATATAAATTGATAATAGAGATTTATGTCCACAGTATGTTTACGTTTTTCTTAGCAAAAAAATGTTTCTCATAACTGGTTCAAAAAGATTTGTTCTTTAGTTTTATAGTCATAATAAAAATTTATACAATAAGTTTGAATTTTTAGAAAATTAATATATTTCTCCCTTTTTATAGTAAAAATAGAAATATTAATATAATATAATAAAATATTATACAATTATTAAATGAACTACTCATTACGCTATTTAAATTACATATGTTCAAGTAGCAAGTGAATCAACTAATGCTATTTAAATTAGTTTAACATCTTGATTTTTTTTTTTATATTGGATATCCACCTAAAGTTAAACTTAAGATTTTGACTTGCCAACTTATCACACCTTAACCATAACAGTTTTCATGATGTTGACCAGAAATAGTTTAGATTAGTTTCATAAAGTCAAAATCAAATATGGATTATTGGTGTTAATCACTAATAAATTGCATTGATAAGGTTTGGGCTTGTAATAAAAATATTACGGTAAATTCTTTCTCTACCTCATACTCCAGCTTCATATTAATTTTGAAAAGTCGATTTTAACATTATAAAATTTTTAAATAATTATAAATAAAATATAATCTCGCATTTTTAAATAATTCTAGTTGTACCTCTGCACTCCATATCTCCCTTCCAACCACAACACTTTCATTCTTTTCCAGTCACAACGTTTGAGGGAGCAACTTCATTATTTGAATGTGTGTGAGAGGGTTAGTGAGAAAATTCGTTGTATTCAAGGTATTACTCGGTGCGAAGATAATATTTGTTTTTAGTTTTGTATTCCATTTTTGCACCTCGTTGATTTTTTTTTCTGGGTTTTGTTGCTTCCAAAAAAATGAAAAAAAAATAAACGACAAAACTTACCTCAACCAGTAACATTCACCATCAGCCACCAACAACAACCATCGCCACTTGAAAAAGAAGAAGACATCACACTTCTCACTATACTTAGAAGGGTATCATTGGAATTAAAAAAAATATGGAAGTATGAAAGAATATTCTCTGTTTTATTCAATCTGTCTCTCATCTATAGCAATGATACATATATATAACCATAGCATTAGAACCGTACAGAACCGTACAGATTCTTTTTCTCCCATAACATCTGTAATTAAGA
>Ga0123342_1000787_pt1 | contig 51658 bp, 15 predicted proteins | sample Turbeawhitnodule_FD_89960 | JGI IMG/M metagenome (GOLD analysis project Ga0123342, IMG submission 89960) | Root nodule microbial communities of legume samples collected from Mexico - Turtle bean Mexico white nodule | ecosystem: Host-associated > Plants > Roots > Nodule | place: Mexico: Nepantla...
AACATACTTTAAAATATTATTTTTGTGTTTTAAGTCACATATAAGACAATACTTTTCTAATGCATGTCCAGAATTTTAAGAGAGGAGGTTTAAACGGCCCGATAGGGGGTGACACAATAGACCCAACAAACACTCGCTAGGATAGGCTTTAAATGACTCTGATATCATATCACAAAATAGACTTTAAGTCTAACTCAATCCCATATAACTGGCTGATGGGGTGAGGTTTGCACCCACTTATATACAATGAAATATTTTCATCTCTAGTCGATGTGGGATCTCCAACATAACCTTTTCATTTTCTGGAAAAAAAAACTTTGATTTTTTGTTTTAATTTGAAATTCATCTCATAGATTTTATTGCAGCTATTAAGAAGATCTTCATAAGTATCTTCATTAGATGATGAATATGATGAGTCTGAGGAGGTTTCAAAAGAAGAAGGATTAAGGTTAGAGCATACCTCATTTTCTACACCAATTATGAGACACAAATTTTCTTTCTTTGTGTTTGTCCTAGAGTTAAATTCCAAGTCTAAATAATCTCATGTATTCTTTAGACAAATCTTCTTCAACTTCGGGAAACTTGTCATAACAAACACTAATTCAAGTACACAAAACTATACAGACAAAATATTTTACAATCGTCATAACAAAAGTATACAATACCTTATAGTTATCTTAGAATACATGCCAACATTACCTCATATACATAATTCAATTAGAAAAATTCATAGAATTTAGAAACCCTTCCATAAAGTTTCTTTAGAAATCATAAACTTAGACTTACCCGTTCACAAATCTAATTGGATAGAATTTCTCATTTATTTATTTCCATTCAAAAACCAACAAAATTTTAGTTTATTTGTCTCAAAGAATATATAAAGAGAACATGATAAAGAGATAAAAAAATTTATGAAAAATTTATATTTATAAATTTCATAAAGTTGAATAATAATATAATCTTTTTAGTATTATATTATATTTTTCATACATTACGGCGTTTCTTATATTTACATATTTTTCACGAAAATAATCATTCTCAAGCCAAATGTATATAATCTTAATCTAAATATTTAAGGTAGTTACGTATTTAGATATCAAATTTAAGGTCATAGAATAAATTAAAACAACTACATTAGATTATAAAAAGAGTTAGATAATAATTTAAAAAGGTTTTAATAACATAAAATGAACATTTTTAACTAAATAAAACTTAAAAAACTAGATAAGTTAAAAAAACTTAATTCGACTTATTGAATAAATAGTATAACCTATAACCAATGAATAACTAATTCATTCTCACTTCTATTTAGTACCTTCTTATAATTTCCTCTTATTTCCAGTGTGGTATATCTTTTTCTATTTAATCATTTTTAATTTAAAGAGGTTGTGGTACAGCGATCCTTTCACATATAGAATCTCTTCTATCTATAAACCTTACTTAAGTATTATTTTATAAACACATAAGTTTCATTTATAAGAAACGCTTTTAAATAAAATATACCAAACGGAACCTTAAAGTAACTGCAAAGAAAGAAAGAAAGAAATATATATAAAATTTAACAAATCATATTTGCAATCTGATTCAGTGTGAATGCCGAATCAAAATGGAATAATTCAATTTAGCACACTTCCATGTTTTGCTGTGGTTGAACAGCATCTAACATTATTCATGTTGATTTCGCTCATGAACAAAATATGGGTTATGTCCTTTTCTTTGCCACTAAGAAACGACTTTTAGATTTACTTATCCTTTAGCTTTCAAATTTATCACCTTTTTAAAAGATAGAAGAGATGGTACCATATGATTCATTACTATAAATAACAATATTTTATTTTATTTTTGTACTTGATACGGTCGGACGTTCATCTTGACTCGGTCAGCATTATTGATAATCCAATAACTCACTTACGATAACGAGTTCTGCGAGATCGCATGTGGCCAACCAACCCATGACGCCAAGTTATGGACTGACCAAGTCAGCAACACTAACCCATAATTAAAGGTTATTTAGCGCAACCCTAAACACAAACCAATCCCCTAATCCGACCCACCAATGAATGTCCATTAAGGCAATATAAATAATGTAGATTTCAAGAACCATGTACATCATTATCTACAGTGCTTTGACAACCGAGAGCCGAATCCTTTACAGACTTGATCGTCGGAGTGCCTTCTGCAGGTACCAGCCGAGCTTGCGTTCCCAAGCGACCGCGAGATGAGACGAGAAAGGGAGAAAAAGTAGTAGGAAAAGAGAATCGAAGACAAAAATGACCGACCAACAAGGTGCATCAAACAATAGTTCTCTGCGTCTCAATACCCGAATGAGAACAATTTTATTATTAAAAAATAAATTTTAAATTTAATGTAATATATTCAATAGCATGTCATCAAATAATCGCATATTTTAAAATAACTTTGATATTATATTAAGAGATAAATTTTAAGTTTAATTTAATCTTATAAAATTAATGTTTTTATTTTGTTTTAAATTAAAGTTGGGTATTGTGATGCAAAGAAAGAAAGAGGCGTAATTGAAAGAGTGCAGAGGAATTGTAGAATTTATCTATTTATTTATTTAGTTGGTTGTAATTCAATGTTCCAAACTTCCATGATTCTCATTTCTCACTAATCATGGCCTTCACACATCACAAGGTTCATCATAAAAAACAAACTAAAAAAACTGAAAATTTTATTTGAAAAGATAAAATAGACACGCAATTTTGTACAAGGACAATCAATGAATTATGCTATTACAAATTAAAGAATTAACTATTTATTACTTAAGATATGTTTTATTATATCTTATATTTATTATAATGCAATCAATATAGAATCACTTTATCTATCTATTTATAATACTTCAATCAAAATGTTTACTTATTTTTTCAAGCATTAATCATAACTAGAAAATAATATTATAAAGATAATATGTAAAAATAATCAAATAATCAAAATATATAATGGAAAAAAAATAAATCAAGCTTCCAAATTATTCAATTATTAATGAACAATATTCTGTCTTAGAACAAAGTATAAACCTACGTAGTTAGAGTATAATACAATTATATTTTAAAATAATGGTAAATTTTTTTATAAAGAGTTGTTGTTGTTAGATTATTGATAAATCCACCTCCAACCTAGTACGAACTATTTAACCTAAAAATTAAGTAAATCAAGTTCAGTTTTATTCATATTTACAAAAATTATACATTTTTTTTAATTTAATACAACTCGAGGTCTTAGGTAGTTGTATTGACAGACAAATTTAAATCGATTTTCACATCTTTGTACACACATTTATATTTTAAATTACTAAAATACCTGTATTTTATTTAGTAATTCATTTAAAATTTACGTAATTATAATTGTTTTATTATTATACAATATTAAAGAGAGAAAAGTACATGTATCATTGAATTCATGATAATATCATATTTTTTTTGTTTTATTTTTTTAAAATTATTTAATAAATATTTGAATGGTACATATATACAAGTAGATATATCCATCATATAAATAAAACACAAATCTCATATCTCAAAAATAAAGATGAATATGAGTTTTTATTTTAAAAATAGTATTATCAAACTTACACCTTTGTCATAGGTTATCATTTGTAGAAAAAGAGTATCTCATAAAATAAATTTATGAATTTATCTTTGGAAGTAAAAAATAAACTTTTGGTTAAAACAAAACTCATTAAAAGTGATTAATAAATTTTTGTACTGAAATTAGTGTTTGACAAAGTGGAGGAATTCTCTAAACCAATAATATTGTTACAAAAGTATTAGATATAATTTTCTTAACAATTATGATAGCATTTGAATGTATGTATAGGAATAAATATGTAGGTTGGTTGAAGTAAAGAATTGCGAGGGATTGAATAATGAAAGGCATAGCTAAAAGAAAAATGCAATGGTGGAACCTACAAAGCCTTATCAATGGATCATCTTCCATTCCCAATAGTTCCCTACCACTAAAGCAGCAATAAATGAATCACTCGTCATTTCCCATTTGCTGTGTGAGAAAGAAAAAGTTTTAGCAAAAGAGATGGAACACCATAGACAGTGACATCATATGTAATAGAAAAAAAAACACATATTCCCCTTCGCTTCGCTTGTGACCAAAACATCATAGTGTTTATAAAGCTAACGGTCCACACACGTGTACCATTTTCCACGCAGCTACTAACACCATTCTTAATTATTTAGAGACTAAATAAATTCTTCAATACTTTAGTCAACACTTCATTTTATAGTTTAAAAAATTCCAAGAAAAATGTATTGAAAAGATTTGATAGGTTGTTATTTCTTCAAATCAAAACCAATTACTTCTACAACAAAAATACAACTAAGAAACTTCTTCTATCATTATACAAATTATACCGATTTATGTGTTATGTCAAAGATCGCAAAGTGTTTTTGAGTTTGTTGTTAGGACATTAACCGATATGTAATATTTTATCATTTTGTGGACACATAAATTAATTGTAGGTAGCTATGACATTATAGGTGATGGAAGCGTTATGTATGAAAGAATTTTTCTTATAATTTAACCAACAAATGATTATAAAATAGCAAATCAATGAAAGAAGTGAAAAATAGACGTTGAATAGTAGACAAAATTTGCAAGATATTTGTAGAAATTTTTTGTAAAATTTCACGTGAGTTTCATAAAAATTGTTGGAAACATCTTGCAAATTTAAATATTCAAGAAAAGGTCAAAGTTTACTTTTGAATTTCCTATAGATTTAACTCTAAGAAAAAAATATAATAAATAAATTAGAAGCAATTTTTTCTTGAATTTTCTAGAGAATACTTCTGAAAAAAGTCTCCAGGAACAATATTATCTTTTAAAAATATGGGTTATGACTCACCTTTCCGTTTTCTTAACATAATTGGGAGGTTATTTGCCACAATTAATTATAATCAAATGAAGGTTTCTTACTTCAATTAATTGTCATCGAAAGTTACTTACTATTAATTATTTTTATTATTGTTGTCTTCTAGAACCACTATATATAGTGGCTTCGTTTAACCCATATAGAGAGACAAAGAATTCATTGTACTTTCAGTACCATTATAGTTGAAGTTTTGGCTCTCTTGCCGTTTGTTTTTTACCTTTATTCAAAGAGATTTTTCACCTAAAAAATTGATGGTATCATTCTCATTTTTCTTTGTTACTTTAATTTCTCATAATCTTTGGTTGAAATTATCACGCTTCCATACACGATATCCCTAAAAAAAATAGAAAATAGTTTTTTTTGGTCAATGATTGAAAATAATAGCTAAAATACAAATTACAGTATATTATTTTTTTCAAAAAGTTTTAATTGTTAACATCATATTTTATCCACATTTCTATATAAAATCCGTTTTAAAACATTAGAACAAGCAACCTGTTTTTAATTATTGATAGTTCTGTTGTCGAAATCATCCACAGAACATGACAATAATATTATAAAGGTTGGCTTGATTTTCTTGTAAACAAGAATTTTATTAATCATGAATAGAGTCTGTCAAACAGTTTTACAATTGTCATTAATACATATATAATTTAAAACACTTAATTATGATGGTTGAGAATAATCATTAATATATACATAATTAAAAGTAAATAATTCGATAACAATTGAGATCAATCATTAATATATACGACAATGTTTCATCATCATCATCAAAAGTATTAAACAACAAAATATAATGTTATGATAATCTTTGTTCGTACTTTCGATAACAGTTTCTTAAAGAACTAATATTAAAAGGTTGATTTTATGTATTGGTACACCCTTTTTTTTTTAAGAGTCCTAATTTAACTATCATGAAAAGGCGTCATAATAGGCATATTTAACACTAATACAAAAATATATAATATTTTTTAATGTGAAACTTACATATTATTTTTTCAATAACTATAAAAATATTTTCTAAATCATTTAATATATAATCATTTTTCAAAGTATAGGAGAACCTTCTCAACCAAATAGAGGAAGATAAGAAAATTGTTAAAATATCACAAGTCTCTATGAGAAGATTACTCTCATGATCTTAAGAACAAAAGAAACTTTAAAAAGCATTTCAATTATCATTCATCATAGGTGAATTGTACATAGACCAAAGGGTCTTATTTATATAGATCAAGCACCTTGACACAAAAAACGTGGAACTAAGTACTAAAGCAAGTCAATTTTGGACCCTCCTTTAAATGAATGTGCAATGCTTCAGTTATGTCTATTATAAGCATATTCCACATGATGTGAGACTTTCATCTTTCATATTCCAAGCCTTCTTCTCCCTTCTTCTCCATGACTTGGTCAAGATTTTGACTTTGTTTTCTAGTATTGACTTTTCAAACCCAAATCAAAACCTAATTAAGGTTCAAAGGAAATTCACTTATATCTCTACAAAATCTTACAAAGAATGCAAAAAGAACTACTCTTATACAATATGTACAAGACTAAGTGTAGAGTCTTTCTCCACAAGGTTTCATCTTTTACTATCCTCTTAGCCAATAATTTGTGACTAGATGGTTTCAAGAAATAAGCAATCATTATTAAAGATGATGGATCATTCAGAAAAAAAATTATATATACAATTTGTGTGTCAATTTATTTTTCTATTTCAAATTTCAACCTTTTTATTGAAAAGGAGAAAAAACTTATTTTTGTAGATTAATTTGCAATGATTTTTTTTTTTACTTTAAATTTATAATTAGTATGAAAACATTACTTATTTACTTATAATAATATATATATATGAATTGTTATTAACGATTTTAAGAATAAATTTTTAATAATCATATAATATTTTTTCATAAATACTTCTTATTAAGGGTGACAAAACGGTTAACCCAACTCGTTTTGACCCAATCCACCATTGGCTCGTCAAAATCGAGATAGAGTGGGCTAACTCGCCAAGGTTACATTATAATTTTTTATTTGTTTTAGAACTATTTACTTGGTTATAATCATTGATATCACTTTTTGGAAAATAAAATAGAAGAAAGAACAATAAAATTAAATCAAATTTTAATATTCTAATGAAAGAAGGTTTAATAACTAACAAAATAAAGTAAATATCAACAATACTTCAATGAATCAAATGATGTATAAAGAATTTAATGTAAATAAATTTCTATATAAAACATTGACCACACCTAATTTTTATTTCAAAAACATGTGATCCCTCTTTAAAAGTACCAAAAATAAAAAAGAGTGGGATGGCAGGCCAGCCTGCCCTACTTATGGCTCGCCGGGTTGGCGGGTAGGCGGGTCTGACCAATACAGGTTGGTGGGTCTGAAAAGCTAACCCACCCTGCTTGAATGATGGCGACCACCGCACCCATCCCGTTTTGTCATCCCTACTTCTCATAATATATACATGATAAACTTAGAACATGCATAATCTTGTCATACTTCATGTTTGAAGTCTACGGAAGATGATCCATAGTACTGATATAAGAATTGTTTGCATTCACATGTCATGTATCATCCAAAAGTTGTTTAGGATACTAGTTAGGAGACTCCCTTAGCCTTTTTTTAAACATAGTTTTAGAGTGCCTTCACCAGAAAAATTTTGCTCAGATGATTTAACCCCACTTTGTAAATTATGTATAAAAGATTTTTGGATGTTTTTTTGCATAATTTTCTAGGCGTTAGCCATCTTGGCTTAGCCATTTGTAGCTTGGCTTATCCAATTATCAGCACTGCATCAAATTTGCCTCTGTAGCAAATCCGCTTAGTGCACGGAAGCTACACTCAATCATTTTTTCCTAATAAACACTTTCTTTCCATTCTTGCTGTCGAGAGTGAATGCGCTCATCAAAAGAGGGTTGCGCCCAATGGATTTAAGGTAGTGACAATATAATTTTTAGTAACTTCTCGGTGCTTTGCAATCCACTTAGTAGGTCAATTCCTATCAGTTTAGTCTAAATAACCTTAATTTGTTATTTTTACATACTTTGACACATAATAAAGTTGGGAGCTATGAGAGAAAAGATTTTCTTACCACCTAAAGCACAAGAAATCAAGATATTCTTCATTTTTACTTATTCTCCATCGCTTATTCTCCTCATCCTCTTCCAATTCTACCAGTTAGTTTTCTTCCAAGGTGAATGATTCTCCTATCTCCATCCTTTTACTCCTTTATGGTGAGAAATGTGACATAGAAGAAATTTAGGATTATGAGTTATGAAACCTTTACCCCTAAAGTAATTTTTTAAAGAGATATATTGTCTTAGACCTTTCTTATGAGATATTCCTATAATCACTGATATTCTTTCACATAAAGATATTTTAGTATAGTATTATGGATTATGAAATACTTTATGAGAATTATTGAAAGTTATCTTTACCTTTAACTTCAAACATAACTTCTATATAGTGTGATAAATTTCTAAGTATAGTTCATATTTCACAAGTTTCTTAGAAAAGAAATTATAAAGTATGCTTGTAGAAAACGTATCACTAAAAGAACATTCAGATGTTCATCTCTAAATAACTCTGAGAGGATATGAGAGTCCCCTATGTTCAAATTTTCTAGGGGGTATAAATATCGAGAATTCATTGCATAGAGGAAAGGGACACCTCTCAAAATATTTGAGCTCAACATTATGTCAATAGGATGAAAAAGAGAAAAGAAGATTTTTAGAGACAAACATACCTTACTATTTCTTGAGTTGAATTCAATTACATAGACATATTTTATATATGATTTCTTTTATTGCTTTTACAATACCAACTTGTGAAATGTTTAATAATCGACTTATTTACTGTATGTTATGTTACCACTCACTGAGTTAATCCAACATAGTTTTATATATTACAAATGAACGAGTTCAAAAGTAAATTATACTTATTATACTTACAAAGTATGAAACGAATTTTGAGTTACATGCAATTCATTAATTGCTTAATTAGCTTTTTGTAAAGATCGTTGTATTAATTTTCCTTTTATAAACAAATCTTTATAGTTTTATATATTTCATATGAATAGGATCATAAGTAAATTATACAGTATGAAGTATATATAAAACAACTTTTGAGTTTAATGCAACTTATAAGTTGCTTAGTTAGATTTTTGAAAAGATATTTATATTAATTTTCCTTTTATAAACAAATATGTATAGTGTTCTAGATACATTTTTAGTTCGATTGTGTGTTGTTTGTTCAGGAACATCAATGTATAACAAATATTATGTTATGTAAATTTCTTTAGTCACACATGTTATTATTTATGTTATATCCAAATCCTCACTAAAATTTTACATGTCGCATCTAAGTAAACTCATCTTTAGTTAGTTAATAATTGGTCTACCTAAAATCATATTTGAAAAAGACAAATGTATTGGTGAGGACTGCACGACCAATGTAATGTATCAGACCCCAACCTAGGACCGACCGAATGTAATCAAGGCACACGTCCGTCAGACCGACCGATATCTCAAGACTAATTACGCTCAACTAAGGTCAGCAAAGCTAATCCATGGTTAGAAGCTAGGTAATTCAGCCCTAAACACGGTTTAATCCATAACCTGACCCAATAAGGAAAGCTCATCACAGGTAATATAAATAACGCATATTCCAAGAAACTGGTATGTCATTATCTACAATACTCTAACAACCGAGGGTTGAACCCTTTTGTTGACTTGTGCATCAGAGTGCCTTCTACAGGTACCCTCATTCGGGAATCACTAGGAGACCGAGAGCCGAGGCCAGGAAGGAATAAGAAAGGAAAGTTAAAGAGCAGTACGATCGACCAAGAAGAAGGAAGAAGGTGAATCCTCTCAATAGATCTCCAGACCCCAACCCTCACATGAGAACAACAAATTTTGTAATGCTTGTAAAAAAAAGACAAAATCTCTTTTAAATAAATAAAAATTACACCTCAAAATTATTTTTTGTAAAGTGATTTTACTTAAAGACATTGAAAAATAATATTGCACAACCTTTGTTCTTAATTTTTTTTTATGATCACGACTTAAAGTGTTATCTTTCTTTTTTGAATTCTTATGCGTGTTTCTATATATCTAGGTTTGATATTTAATTCCACACGTGTAATTTGTATTCTTAGAGTCTGTTTGGTTCAAACGAGAGAAAGGCAAAGAATAGCAAAGATTTACTTTGCTAAGGTGAAACACACAAATCAAGAGAATATATTTAGAATAACACGTAAATCAAGATTATTTTTGTTCAGACAACTTTTTTCGCAGATTTGCGAAGAAAGCTATATATATATATATATATTAAATTATTTATAAATTATTATGTTAACCTTTTCATTTTAAATTTAAATTGTTATTTATTTTAATAAAATTATATAATTAAAATATAATATAATAATATTTAAAAAAATAAAAATATTAAATTTTAAGTAAGTTTATGTTAGAATAATTATAATAATCAATAATTATTATAATATAATTAATAATAATAAATATTTTTATAATAAAAAAATTATATAATAATTATATTAAAAAAATAAAGATAAAAATAATAATGTTATTTAATATAAAAATATTTTTTATCAAATATTTATAATTATAAATATTTAAAGATTTTTTATTAAAACTTATATCATTTAAATTTTTTTATCAAATAGTTCTAATATATTATTCACAATAATATTCCAATCACTAAAAATAATATTTTAATTAAAATAATTATAATTTATAGATAAATAAATTAAATTAATTTTTTAATATTTTTTTAAATATAAAGTTAATTTTGTAAATTTATATTTTTATCAATTAAAAAAATACAATTTTAATTACATCTATCACATCATTCACAAACTTTCATAAATTTTCCCTATACTTTCTCCTATATTCACCTTAATCCAAACAACACAACTTTCTTCACACTTTCCCTTCAAATCATCTCTAATTCACTTCCTCAAATCCACTCTCTAATCCAAACAAAGCATTAAGGTGCATTTGTATTTGAGTGGAGAAAAGCGAAAATATACTCTTAACAAAGAAAATGCGAAAATGAAAATAATAAAATATATTAAAACACAGAAATCGAAAAAGTTTTTACCTCGCACATTTGCAAAGAAAGTACTATATATATAATTATTAATTGTAAATTGTAAATTACTTTTTTATCCTTTTTATTTTAAACTTAAATTATTTTTATTTTTATTTAAGTAGGATTATAATTTAAATATAAAAAATAATTATTATAAAATAACATAATTAGTTATATTATATATATAATAAATTATAAATATAAATAATAATAATAAATATATTTTTAAAAATAAAGAAATCAGTTAATATAATAATTATTAATTACAAAAAATAAAGATAAAAATAATAATTTTATTAAATATAAAAATTAGTTTTTATTAAATATTTATAATTATAAATATTTTAATAATATTTTAATTATAAATAATTATAAATTATAAATAAATAAAATTAATTTTTGAACAATTTTTAAATGTAAGGGCAAATATGTAAAGTTACATTTTTATCTATTAAAAAAATACAATTTCAATTACACTCATCACATCACTAACAAACTTTCCTCACACTTTCCACTCTATTTACCTTAATTCAAACACCCTAACTTTCTTTACAATTTCTCTTCAAATCATCTCAAATTTACTCCCTCATTTCCACTATTTAATCGAAACAAAGCATTAAAGTGTTTTTGTATTGAAGTATTTGTTTAATATAAAAATGCAAGGAAAATTAAAACTAAAAGTAAATTGAAAAATAAATCAAACTAGTATAATTTTTTTTTATCATTATTTATTTATTCTAATTTATTTTTGTGTTCTTTATATTTTCTTTGAAAGAAAATTATATTAATTTTCGTATTCCAAGCCTTTAATCAAATATTTAAAAAAGTTCTATTGGTTAAATTAACTTTTTTAAACATAATTTCACCCTGCTCTTACTGCTCTTAGTAGTACAAACCTATTTTTCTGATATATTCTTTTCATTTTTTGTTAACAAAATTTAATAGAAATTCTATTAAATAATTAAATCTACTAATTATTAATAAACCATACATAAAATTGTATTCAATAAAGAAAATTCGAAACAGAAAATTATTAATATTTTTATTCCATTTCAAATATATATACTTAAAGAAATCTACTTCATTTCACATGTACTTTCATATAAATATTTTTCCTTGCATACTCCACAATGAAAAATGGTTGTTCGAGCCTTAAAAATATGTATGGTATGAATTCAATTATAAAAAAAATGTTCAAAACAATTACTTTCTTTATAACGAAAAGTGACGTTAATTACGTCATTATCTACGATATCACGTATGAGCAGTGAGACTACGTTCTATTAACGATTTTTTTTTATCTACAAAAAAAATAAATCTATTTTATATTGTATTTTAAGAAACAAAATCAGAATTACGTTTTTTTTTTTTTATAATCTAGAGACATATTATCTCCACTGTTAAGAGATTAGACACAAACTCACCTGATCTTATTATATAAGTATATTCCAGTGAGTCAAAATATAACAATATTTTAAGGTGTAGTTCCATTAATGATATAGATAAAAAAAATACATTTGATCTTTTTTTTTGCACCCATGCATGTGGGTTTGGTATTTCTTTTTGCGTTGCAATTTTTTTTGAAAAGGTTAGGATTCGGGAGCACGTGTTAGCTCGACAAAAAAAAGAAGTAAAAGGAGCACATGCATGCGTTGGGTAGGGTTCGTAGATTAGTGGAGACTAGAAAATGGAAGCCACTGTGAGATTGTCTCCTGTACCTTTATTAGTGTTTTTATATTCTCAAAAGTTTCACTTAATTTAGAGAATCAAAATTAAGCTTAGTTAACTTTTGGAGATCCCGTCAAACACCCATAGTGTTTCTTTATATAATATATTATTTTGTCAAAATAAAATATTGAAGATTTTATATTGATTAAAGATAAGGACATTTTATAATATATAAGTGGATGTAAATTTTATTTTATGAATTAATTTTATAAGGTTGAGTTAGACTTAAATGTACTCCTTAATATGATATTAGAGTCATTTATAATCTATTCTAATGAGAATTTGTTAGGCTTATCGGGTTACCTGCTATCTGACCACTATTGAATCATCTATAAATATATAGTCACATGCACGAGTTGACAAATATCGACGTGAATGATGTATTAGAAATCTCACATCAACTAGAGATAAGAACATTTCATAGTATATGTACTTGTATAGGGCCTAGACAGTACCTGTTGCCGACTTGACAATTGAATCTTATTCCTTGATCGTGCTTTTTTCTCTTTCTTTCTTGTGTTAGGTCTTCAGCTCTCGGTCAGGAATACACTTGCAAAAAGTTCTCTGACGCTCAGTATTCAGTATTTGAATGTGGTTAATATGGTTAATATAGTAATCAAAATGTACTTTATAGAGTTTGTAATGAGCTATATCATTGATGGACCATATTGGATGTGTATCATAACTTAAATGAAATTACCTGATTTATCATGTATCTTTTTATTTTACCTTGATGTATTTACTTTGGCTAGTCGGGTGACCTCCAATACCAGATGTTGTTGGTTGGTCCGGACTCGACCAGTATAATATATATAAGTGAGTGCAAACATCATCTTATAAACCGATTTTATAAGGTTGAGTTATACTTAAAATTCATTTATTAATATTAATTATAATTTATCGATGTCGGAATCTGAACTATCCACTTATGTAAGTCTCTCTCGTCTTAAATGAAAAAAGGTGAAATTAAAATTAAGAAAAACTCATTATTCATAATTAAAGCAATAATAAATAAAGAGACGGGAAACAAATAAATTAGAATTATATTCTTAGAGATGGATGTTAAAGGGTGACTGGAGATTTATTAAAATTTGGAATTATTCATTTTTAATGGTTGGACACTATAAGAAAATTTCGAATTCCATACGGATTATTATATACGGATAAAAATTCTTATGTAAAATGAACGTTACATACGGATTTTATTCAATATGTAAATACACATTACATACAGATTTTTCCATATGTAAAGCAAAAGTAATTACATACGACTATAATTCGTATGTAACTTTGGCATCATGAAGCGGGAATAATTACATACGAATATAATTCGTATGTAAGGTATTTAAAATTTAGTTAAAAAAAAAAAAATTATTACATACGGATTATATATGGATATAATCCGTATGTAACTTATTTCAAATTTAATTAATAAATAACATATGTAATGTATTTAAAAATTAATTAAAAAACATAATTTGTGAGTGATGTGATAGTTGGTAAGGAATTTATAAATTATTTTAAAGATATAAAATATAGGTTTACAAATTTATCTTTATTATTAACAAAATTTGAATAATAAATTATGATATATTGTGTTTAGGTTTGAATTAATTAAATTTTCCTAATATATAATATTCATAATTACTTGTATTTTAAAAAAATAAAAAATATAATAGAAAATATTTTTGTGTTAAATATAAATAAATTAATTAGATATATTAAATTTTTTATTATTATATACATTTGTTATTTTATATAACAATGTTTAGGGTTTGTATTATAATTTTATTTTATTATTTTCACTATTTATAATTATAAGTTGTTATTAATAGTATAATTAAATATTTTTAAAATTGTTAAATAAATTTATGTAATATTTAGTTTTGTATATTGTATATTATGATAAAATATGGGATACCTTTCTGGTCTTTATTTAATGTGAACTATAATTATTAATCATAACATATTTCTTTGATTATAGATTCATAGGATATGCTAAACAATCAATGAAGAATAAGGCTAGGGTAGAAGGATTTATTTGTGCATCTTATTTGCATCGTGAGACAACTCATTTTTGTTCACACTATTTCAACAACTTCATGTTAAGACCACAACATTATAGAAATGAAGTCGACATTGAAAGTGAAGGCTTCCATCAATCTTATCTGTCTTTGACCAACCTGGACGTCATTCTGGGAGGGAGATCACTGGTTGGTTAACTGTTGAAGAATTGAACTCAGCTCATGTTCATGTTTTGATCAACTATAATGAAGTTAAATCATACCTTGAGTAAGCCTCATGCAATATATTCTTTTAAAACACTATTATTCATTCATTAAATTATTGCTAACCTAATGCATTGACACCTATATATTGACAGCTCTTTCTTACATTCTAATGAAATTTTTGAATCACATGTTTCGACTCGTGTACATGCAGATTTCCCTTTGTGGTTTATGACACAAGTATGTATCTACAAATTCTATACTTTACTTTTTGTTGACTTCTTTAACCATTTCATAAAAAATTAATCACATTCATATATTTATAGGTTCATAAAGACCCTTTAAATGTGAAGAACCAATACCTAAGAGATTTATCACAAATTCCACACTCATGCATGGAGCAACGGAAATAAAACAATAAATAGTGGGGTCCATGTAAAGAGTCTTACAGAAGGAGGTGAGGATGATTTCTACGGTGTGATTCAACACATGTATGAGGTGGAGTACAATTCTTCGACCTCAAATAAGAAAGTTGTATTATTTTACTATAATTGGTTTGATCCATCAACAAGAGGTACACGAGTGGATTCCAAACATAGTATTGTGGATATTCGAATGGATAGAAGATATGTGCCATTTGATCCTTTTATCATTGCACAGAATGTTCGACAAGTTTATTATGTACCATATCTAACATCACGCAGAGACAAACGTGGCTGGTATGTTGCAATCAAAACGAAGCCCAAAGGTTATAGATTCTGGTGATGTAGAAGTTGAAGTGCCATATCAAGTTGATGAAATGTCACATGTTAATGAAATGATTGAAGTTGAAAGGGTTTCAGGATTACAAGATTTAGAGGTTGAGCTTGAATAAGTGGACATAAACAATGTATCATCATTTGAAGACCAGATAGATGAAGAAATAAATGAATGGGAAAAAGACAATGAAGAGGGAGAAGGTGAAGATGAATAAGAAGATGACTTTGACATCTCTAACTCTAAATAGACTTAGGAAGCCAATGTCAACAAATAATATCTATTGTAGGAACTAGTATTGTATTGTTGTTGTTAACATATTGTTTATTACTCCAATTAATCTAATGTCATATTCTTGGTTTATGTTTGTTGATGAAATTTTTGCATGTTTATTTGATTTTTTTTATATTCAACATATTTTTCTACATTGATAAACTTATATTACCTTCATTATCATTTCATGCCATATATATAAATGTCATCAGGAGATTCTGATCAACCATCACCGAGTAACATCAAAAAAAGGGAAAAAAATTATGTGATAAAATTGTTATCACGATTTAACAATCAAAGTCCATCATCCAGTCAACCCAATACACCTATTCCTTCTTCAAATCATGGATCTACCCCACCAGTAGCAGATGTTATTGCATCAACACCATCTCCATGTTGGTTCTAATGCATCAACCCCACCAGATATTACACCATCCCCATATACAAATCTTGGAGGGACACATTCAACTTCTACAACCAATAACTTAGAGGACGATGTCCTCTCAGCTGATGATCGCCCTCTTATTCAACTTATTGGGGGAGGCTAAGAATATAATACAATTCAATTTATATAATTTACTATTATTGTCTTATAATTTTGACTAACTTTGTTTTGGTATTTAGGTTTTATCCATCAAAAAATTGCATCAAAGACCATCATTGCCACCATTAAGCAACAATTTGGTGAGCTATGGCTAACATGGGAGGCAATCCCAAAGGCTGACCGGGATATATTTTTTCAACGTTTTAAGGTACTTATTTTTTATTCACTTTAAAAATGTTTATATTTTACAATTTGGATTGATGACTCTTGTTGTTTTGCAGAGGAAGGTCACATGGAGGGTTGAGGATGAGGAAAAAATTAAGAAAAATTTCTATTTGAAGGCATCTCACACCTTTCACAAATGTTTAAAGATGCTCGCCAAGAAGGTAAACGACTAGGATGGATTGACAATAATGTTTGGAACAACCTCCTGGAATAGTGGAACATGCATGCGTATCGATCCAAATGCGATACAACTAAAAAGAATCGTTTGTCCAAAAAAAGTGGATGTCTGCACACTAGAGGATCCATTAGCGTGCATGAACACGCTATTCGTTTGGTATGACTTCCATATAAAATTTTGTATTAATTTAAGATTAATTATTACATCCTTAATTTATAAAATGTTTTCTTTATAGACAGATGAGTTTGGCCACTCAGTCCATGTTGATGAAGTGTTTCAACAAACACATATACGGAAGAGCACTGAGGATTTTGTAGATGATAGATCGAGGCAGACACATGATAGTTTTTTTTAACTTTTTTTTTCATGTACATTAATTACTATGATAACAAATATTTTTCCTTTTAATAGGAAGATTTTGAAAGTAGATTCTCTCGAGCATTATCTAAGTCACAATCTATGTCTACCTCAATATTTACTCCATTAGATCTTGCTGAGGAGGAAACATTGAGAAACTGTTGTTGGTTATAAACTGTAGGTGGAAGGTACAAGGGACAAGATATGGGGTTGGATGTGTCGACCGTCAGGACGACTGTGTTGATCGCTACCTACAAGAAACAAAAGCATCTTCTAGTAATAAGAAAGCTGATTCAGAAGAAATTGTTGAACTTAGGTAGCAAATTCAACACATGAATGCTCGGTTTCAATCCTTTCAAGATTTTATGATGCAATATCTACCACCTGAAGCAGCAACTGCATAACATATTTTTCAACAGCCAAATACCCCGCAACCAACTCAACAGAATGAGATGTAAGATAATAATGAAGTGCAACATGATAGTAATCATGATGAACAACAAAATTCACCTGGTCAAGATTATAATAATTATTAGCTTCTTTAAAAATTTGTAATGACTTGAATTTCCTTTCATTAGATTTTTTGTTTGTTTTAATGAAATACATTTGGATATTTTGAATATTTGAAAATAGTATTGTATTTATGGGCAAGTTTGAATGTTGATGGATATTTGTCTTTAAATGAATTTTGAAAACTAGAATGTTGATGAATATATGCAGGTGTGGAACATCCAGTGCTTTCAAATATTAAAACAACTGCACATTGTTACATAAGAATTTTGCCCGTTGTTACATACAGATTTATCCGTATGCAAGTATGTACAGAGTTACATACAAATTTATCTGTATGTAATTACATACAGATTTATCTTATTCATTTTCAAATGTCAATACAAGGGAGGGATGGCCTAGGTCTCTTATTTATAACTATATGAGTTTTATGCACACAATGATATAGGGGATGTAGGACTAAAATGTGCAAAGTGCAGTTGCACTTATAATTTTCGTAGATTCCTTGAAACCAAGTCCCACATTGCTTATTTCAAGTTCTTTTCATGTGTTTATAAGCTTAAATGCTCATTAGATGGACGCATAATTGTGTGGACTTGTGGGAGGTTGTGGTTGACTCTCTCTATGCCTCTTCAATTAGGGTCTTGACTTCCATAATAAAGAGGGTTGCATGTTGACTCCTCAAATTGGTTGTTCACTTAGCATAGAAAATCATAGTATGAATATTCATCATTATATGATATTTACTAAAATATTTCAAAATTAATTAAAACATGATTTAACCCTCCGCTTCTTGTAATTTTCCTGCGTTTGATGAATCTTGAATTTTTTTTTTCCATTGAGAAATAATGTAAGAATAATCTCATAATATCTATTTCAGAAAATAACAAAGCTTTCTTTTTTTGAAAAACATAGAATTATGTTAGTGAATAAGGAAAAACTTTCTTTTCCAAAGAAGTTTGAACCTATTTTTGAAAAAGTTTGTTATAATCGATTATGTCTTAAGATCATCGATTATATCTAAAACATGTGAAAATAATTTTTATACAAAACAATGGATTAACATTCACATAATTGATTAAATGTAAAATTTGAAAAACCAAATTTTCAAAACATATTGATTATTACTTGACATAATCAATTACTTGTGAGAATTGAGAAAACATTTTTGAAACCATGTAATCGATTACTTCTTAGTACAACTGGTTATTTGAAAGATTAGTGAAACAAAACTTTGGCTCAAGTATAATCAATTATATATTTATTAAAAATGGAAAAAACAATTCTAAATCAATTTTTTGTTAAATAACATCTTAGAAGGTAGATTATGCTTTACAATTTTATCGTACTACTATAACAAACATTGGAGACAAGAATAATAGGTGCAAACATCATCAAATTATCAAGTTTTGCTATGCTTTGCCTACACTATTAATATTTTATTACATTTCTAAAGCTTTAGTCTTCATGGTGGTGTCCACCACCACAATGATAACAATGTTTATTACGTGTAAAATTTCTTTGCGTTGGTAGTTCTTCGAGAAGGGGGGATGATCTTCTTTGAGTAGTGGTTATTGTTGGACATTTGCATGATAAAGATCAAATGAATTTTGTGCAATCATATGTTGGTATGCTCCATAATTTGAAATGAAGCACTAGAACTACCAACTTCAATATGAAAATTCCCTAAACAAGGAGATCACATGTAAGCATGGGTGAAACAATATTAAAATATATGCAATAATTTAACATTGTGTTACACTTATGTTTGTCGATCAAGACTATTCTACATAGTTTTCATGTGAATGAACATAACAAATCAACTTTTAAAACTAAAGAATGCTTGAAACATATTCGGAAAAATGTGTTGAAACATACTAAAAATATAATAAATAAATCGCTTGAAAGTCATGACAATGACTCTAAATAAGGATAATCAACACAACAATACTAACACTTTTAAAATTAAAAAAAATATTTACAATAAGTTACAAAAGTATGTGAAATAAATAAAATAACATTTTAAAGATGAAAATTATAATATATAAATAAAATAGAAGTTATGATTATATCTTTAGATATAAATATATTTATCAATCGAAATTATTTTTTTATAATTTCATGTCAATAATCATAACAATTCAACATTCAAAATCGAAAAGTATTATTATCAGCAAGTTAAAATCATAAAGTAACTTTTAAATTATATGTTAGAACATGATTTATTTAATTTCTATCTATAATAATAATTAATTATTAGATGTGATCACATTTTTATAATAATTTTAATGATATTTAAATTAATATTTACAACAATTCTTTTCATTTATACATAGATTTTATGTTAAGTAACAAATCCTTCACATAACTAGTAATATATATATATATATATATATATATATATATATATGTATATGACAATTTATGAATGAAAATGTTTAATTTAAATAAAGTAAGCATATTAGAATTATTTTAAAATATCAAAATAAAAATTGTTCTATAACAATTCTATTCTTAGCTCCTTAAAAATAAGTAAAAAAATGAATATAGAAATACACTTCTACATCTAAAAAAAAACATACAAAGCTAGAAAAAGCATACTTCTACACACTTCTAACTCCATGAAAAAGCATACAAGTGAGAGAAAAAACACACTGCGATATGTTCTTAGTTGTGGTATATATAGTTTAAGAGGAAAATAGTTTAATATTGTTCATGATATAAAGTTATATCTATTTAAAGAGATCTTTCATTAGAGCTATTATATAGGTTCAAACTATTTCTTTTTCTTCTATAACAAGAAGTGGCAATAAATAATACTTGAAGGTTTTAGTGTTAGGAGAAGATTAGAAGAAGATAGTGGAACTTATATTAAAAAAGAAGATCGATCATAATGCTACTTACATAATATCAACGTTGGGCCCAAAAAAATGATAATATATTATTATTATCATGAGGAAAAGAAAAGAAATATATCCATGAAATATTCTGAAAAGAAAGGATTCCATAAAGAGACAAGATAAAACACAGGATAACAGCAGATAAAACGGACCACCAACTGCCACGTATTAAACAGCACACAATAACTTTTTTTCTCATAAATGCTATATGGTCTAACATGGGAAAGAAGGAATCCCTCTCTCCACTTTATACTTTTAAATAAATCAATTATACTAAATATGCATCTTCTCAATTACTTTATTTTTAATATTTTTTATCATATAATTGAAAAACTTACTACACCATATCTAACCTTCCATTTCATTACATCTACTTTAATATTAAGTCAATCTTTGCCTTCATTTATTTATCCTTTAAAAAAACTAGACAAATTTTTATATTGGACAAAAAAAATATTGAAGTACATAAACTAATAAACTAGTAAAATACAATTATTATTTTATCAATGAGACCGAACAGACTATAACTTAGTATTAATGTAACAAGATAAATTAAGAAAATAGATGACAAATAAGATAAATTTATTTAAATTATGATATAACTTAAATACAGTTCATAATGATAAAATTCATTACAAATTCTATCGATTACATTAAAAAATACGTTTTTATTAATATATTAATCCTATTTAAAGAAAGAACTTACTTAATCGTTAAATAACTTTTTATAAATGTATTTTCGATCGAAAACTAAAAATCAAGAAAGAAAGAAAAACACAACAACAACAAAATTATTCAGTCAATAAGAGTTAGTTTCTAAATATCCAATTACAATTATATTATTTTATACATATTGATAATGAATGCAATTACAATTATAGTACTTTATGCATATTGATAATGAATGAATGAATTTTAAAATAATTAGCTTAATATGGGACAGCAAAGATTAATTATAATTAGCTGAAACAATCCTTATTAAATTGGTAAAAACATTAAAAAAGAAGCAATAGCATATTAAGAATGGGTCCGCCAGCTAGCTTGACTTTAAGTAATATATCTCTTTGATTGTTTTTGGGAAAAAAGAAAAGCTAATATAATTTAAGATTAGAGTGAGTAAGAAAAGATAATTAATGATTAAAAAATGTAAAGGGTGTATAGATATGCATTAGATAGATGTACTAAAAAGAATATTTCTAATAATGCGATCATCACAATCAATGATCTAAGCTAGAATTTTGAATTATATGTGTATCAAGTACATCACATGATACCTCACATTAAACCTTATTTTAAACATTTCTGTCTCCTCACCACACCTCTTTCTCTCTCTCTTGTATTAATCACTTCCTCACACATTCCCTTCACCAACGCCACAATTCACTTTTCCCTTCCGACCAACGCTAACCGGAAAATGCCTCTCTCCTCCGCCTCCGCCACCCCTCACTCCGCCGAGATCATGCTCTTCGGAGTCAGAGTCGTGGTGGACTCCATGAGGAAGAGCGTCAGCATGAGCAACCTCTCCCAGTACGATCACCCTCGCGATAACGCCAAAGACGACGCCGTCGCCGCTGGCTACGCCTCCGCCGATGATGCTGCTCCCAACAACTCCGGAAAAATCCGGGACCGCAAGCGAGGTCCGACCAACACCTTCTGGAATTCTCTGCCACGCTTTATGATTTATATAAAGAAATAAATACTTTATTACGTGTAATTGATTGTTCACTCCGCCAAAAAAAGTAGATGATTTTTCAGACTATACTTAAATACATTCCTGAGACCTAATACGGAATATTAATTTTGATCGGTGAGAGAATCATATCATATGAGGTATGCTAGTTAATCTAATTTTTGTTTTTAATGTTAGGTTTGTTAATTATATTATAGAATATGAATGTTTATATCCGTAATTAATGTCGATTTTAAATACTGAGATTTAATTAGCTATTATTGGTACCAAATGTTAATTTTGATCGGAGAGAGGATCTATGTTAGTTAATGCAAGTTTTATTTATTTATTTTGTTTCATGTTGAATGTAAGGTTTTTGTTGTAGGATGATTATGAATATATATGATTATTGGTTTGTTGCATTAAGAGAGTGTTGCTTGTCTATGTTTGGGGTATGATCAGGGATTCCATGGACGGAGGAAGAGCACAAGCTGTTCTTGGTTGGGTTGCAGAAAGTGGGGAAAGGTGACTGGAGAGGAATCTCAAGGAACTATGTCAAGACACGGACTCCAACTCAAGTTGCTAGCCATGCTCAAAAGTACTTTCTCCGCCGTACCAACCTCAATCGCCGTCGCCGTAGATCCAGCCTCTTCGACATCACCACCGATTCGGTAAGTTGTGTTCAGGTAAAGTTTGATGTTAATTTTGTACATAAAATTAGGTGCTCTGAGTCAACGCGTTTTTAATTTATGTTTGGTAGTGGGATTGAAATTTTAGCGTGCTTTCTTTTGCCGTGTTAGGGAAAACAAAGTATAGAAGCCACATGAAAAGGGGAAGAAAAAAAAAGTTACCACTATTCAGTTTAAGTTGGGTTTGTTTGATTGGTGGTTTATTCTTTTAAAAAAAAAATGTTTTGAAAATTTGTTTATCTCTTAAGTCTACTTAAAGCGTTTGATCCTTAAACAGTTCCGTGTTTTTCTGTTTTAATTTTAGCAGGGAGATTGTAGTCTTATTTTCGCTCTGTTTCAATTCAAAACTTCGAAATCCTCTGGAAAGATCGGAACTTTTCGTGCAGTTGTTTGTAAAAACGGGAAATGGAATAAAAAATGCTTTATGAAACAAAAAGAAACTTGTGCCATTGGTTATGTATCTTATCTTTAGTTAATTAATCAATTAGTACAGTCCTTTGGTTGTTGAAGAGAAACTCCAACCGAACAGAATCACGTGATTTCAGGCTTTATAGCCCCAGAGGTTAACTATTTTGAACTTGGAGAACCGAGAAAGAAAATGTTACTTTAGTACCAATCGTTCAGTTTCCATACTTTGGTACGGGAGGAAGACTTATATATTTGGATAAGAAAGAAAATAAAAGAAAAAGTACAAGGAAAGAAAAGGGAATATATAGAAGAAAGAAAGAGCAAATTAACGAGTGAAAATTGATGGAAAAATTTAAATTAAATTGTTTTTTACTGAAAAAAAATTATAAATATAAAACAAGAGAATTGCATACTTATCATTTTAGTCTTATAGATTTAAATTAAATTGTTTATTATAATTTTTTTTCTCAACTTAATGCAATTCCTCTACTTTTGGTCCTTTATTCAAATATTCAAGTTTTTATTTGATTTCTTTTCACATTTTTTTTCTCTGTTTATTTAAATATGTGAAGTGTTAATCGAATTGTTTTTGGTTTCTTATTCAAATATTTGATTTTTTTTATCACCAATTATTCAAATATGTAAAGTATTAATGAAGATGCATATTAGAATATGTCTAAAATTATAAGTTTTCCTTCATTATTAGAATAACCGTGTAAGTTATTTGAAATTTCTACGTTGTTATTTGAGTATCTTCACTTAAAAGTGGACGAGATTAGACCATTCATGGAAAGAGAGAGGCAGAAAGGTAAATAGATGTTATTAATTATTATATTATATATTTTGTTTGTTAACTTTCTATCCTTTCTTCTCAGTTTGGAAAAGAAACAAAGAGTATCTTGATCAAAATGTTTTCGTTGCAAATTAACACAAACGGAAAAAAGAGAAGAATAAAAAAAAGAACTGTGTAAATCATCACAGATTTAATTTCGTCCGTGCTTAATCAATAAAAACAAAAATAGGCTTATTATCCAGTACTTAATTGGCTGCTATATTACTGTCAGATCAATAATTCATTACCGTTTTAGGGTATGACAGCAACTTGAGAAATTTGTAATGATCTTATTCATTTTTGTGTGTCAGGTCTCTACAACCCCGATGGAAGAAGGACAGATACAGCATCAAGATAACATGTCTCTTGTGCATCCCATGTACCCTGTTACCCCTGAAGGAAGCAACATGAACGGATTTTCAATGATGCCTATGTATTCTAAGGATATTGGTTCTGGAATTATGTCAGCTCCAGCTGGGAATCCAATGAAAATACTTACTTTGGGACAAGGAAACGTGGAACAGAATGGGCCTAGTACTAAGCTATTTTCTACAGCCCATATTGTTCCAGATCATAAAGGCTCCACAGCGTCTGATATCACTGCCAGTTTAAGTTCAGTTGATCCACCAACACTGTCTCTCGGCTTATCTTTGTCATCTAGTCAAAGACAAACATCATCAATACATTCAGCTTTTCATTCACTGTCGTGTTTCAACAGTGGAGATAGCGTCATAAGCGTTGCTTAGAAAGATAACATACATCTGTGGCCCAATCTAGAGCAGCTTTGGATTCACACAGATGTTTATCTCAAATCTCCTTTCTCTTTTCGTGGGAGAAGGATAAAAGATGTTAAAGGAAAAGGAAGATGAATTAGAGAAGGCAAGGTAATAAGTGACCAAATTGATCCTTCTATTCCTTGTACAGACCCTGGAAAAGGTCCTGTCATGGTTTTGTTTATTGTTTATTTGCTCTTTTTATGTTTGTAGTTACTAGAACTGAAAATAACTAAGCACTTCCTGTTAGTTTTTAATGAATATAAATTTGGACTATACCAAAGAAGGATTTCTAGCCCTTTTGGGGAGGAATTATACAGATGAGTTTGATGGTTGCCACTGTATGTCATATCCTTGGCAAGTTGACTCAATTTTGTTTTGATTGGTGAATAAATAACCCAGTTTACTCCTGCAATTATGCTATATGACTGTTGCAGTAGTGTCAGATCTGTCTGCTCAACAAGTCTTGAAATTGGCAATTGCATTATACCTGTGTTAGTCCACGACAACCACAGTTTCCATTGTTCTTCACTGGTCAGGAAACATGAAATGTTAGTTGCCCAACATGACTTGTATTGTTGGTCCTACAGTTCCTATGCATTTCTAGTGATAGTGGTTGCAACTTGCAAGCACCTTCGGGGCCAGGTTGTCAATTCAGTTATTGAACAAAAAAAGTGTCCTACATGTTAAGCACCTAAAAATAATCATTTTTTTTTTAGTTAGGATCAAACGTAGTAGGTTTTGTAATGATCCTTTGAGACTTTTCTTTTTATTTTAAAGTGTCGAGATGTTAGATCCAATGTGATTTTTTTTTGTTTTTGTTAAGGTAACGCTCTCTTTGAAAGGAAGAGACCAAGGGCGTGTTGACCGAAAATAATGTTTTGTTCATATCAGACTTCGTAGTGGATGAACCTATAGTCAAACTAAGTTAATGTTTAATATGTGAAGCACTTGCATCTTAAGTATGTCTATTACATAATTAATTTATTTCTTAATCTTACGTTTGAATAAAAAATTCATAATTTCTTAAACTAGATTAATATTATTTAAAGTGTTTTATAATTTAAATGTTTTGTGCAAATAAGGTATTCAAATTTATTGAATTTTTTTTTTGATAAAATATTTTAATTATCACTAAATGTAAAAAATATTAAAGTATTAAACGATTATTAATAATTCAAAAATATTAATATTAATGATTTTTTTGTTATTCAAATTTATTGATTTTTTTGGATAAAATATTTTAATTATCACTAAATGAAAAAGTATTTAAATATTAAATAATTAATAATAATAATAAAATAATATTAATGATTTTTAGTTTATGCTATTTTTCAGTTAAAATTCATCAAAATTATTCCAAATGTAGTTGTTTTAATCTCTAATAAATTTTAATATTTAAGTTTGTGTGACCTTTTTTAGCACTCAACAACAACATATAACCCTTTTACATATATTATCAACATCTAAACATACTATTTTTTCCTTATTTATGTTTGATTCATATAAGAATTGTTCAATATACATTACCTATTTATGTATTTTGTTATTGACTTTTCAAATATTGAAGGATCCATGATTATTATGGATCACAGCTCTTTTGGAAGATAATATTGACAATTTTGAAAAACTCTAATAAGAACATAAAACTTTTATATCATAGGTAGAGTTTATTTGACTATCCTTCAATTTTCACTAAAGTAGGTTATGAAGAATCACATTATATCTTAAATAATTTGGTGAAGTTATGTAATGCTAAAATGGGTGCATTGATAAAGTGTTGTTTAAGAATTTGAAATGGATCCTCCTAATCATTGCTCTAATGAAACATTACATCTATCTTCACTATTTCATTCAAGAAAGAGATCAATTGTGCTAAAATCTTTTACAAATCTTCTATAAAAGCTAACCAACCCATGAAAACTCCTTACTTAACTAATATTTGTAGGAGTTGGTCATTCTTTAATTTCTTTTATCTTCTCATTATCCACTTAAACTCTCTTAAAGCTTGCAACAAACCCTAGAAATATTACATGATCTATCCAAAATATGTATTTATCTTTATTAGCAAACAATGTTTCTTTCCTAAAGGTTTCAAGTACATTTCTATATGATGCACATGCTCAACTATATATCAAAATATATTATAAACTTGTCTATGGAAGGGCGAAGTACATGATGTAATGACCTCATGAATGTGCTTGGTGCATTGTCAAGCCAAAAGGCATGACAAACCACTAATATAATTTAAACTTTGTTTTGAAAGCGGTTTTCCATTCATCTTCTTCTTTAATCCTTATTTGATCATATCCATTTTTCAAATCAATCTTAGAAAACATGTAAGCAATAAATCAAGCAAGTCATCAGTTTTTAGAATTGAGGTGTCTATATTTGATTGTAATATTGTTGATGACACGACAATCCATGCACATATGTCAACTACCATCCTTTTTAGAGACAAACACTTATCTTATATCTTACATCCATCTATTTTTAATCAATCCTTTCCACTTGATTTTGAATTTCTTTTAGATCTTTTCAATTAGTTCTATAAGTTTGCCTATTAATTTGGCAAAGAAGAACTAGAGATAAAGTTAATTTGATGTTATATTTCTCTTAGAGGTCGTACCCCTTTGGAGGGTCATGGAAAACATCACCAAATTCTTCTAAGACAACATTCAAGCTTGGAGAATTAATAGAAAATTTGAAAGAAAAATAAGGGGAAGAAATTAAAACTTGAAGAATTTGGATAAGCTATAAATACTTCTTTTTTTTGCAACCAATACCCTTTTAACTTCCCTTGAGAAATTAAATAGTTCTTTTTTTTTTCTTCTTTAGGTGCTTGTTTTTTTCCTTTCTACTACTTTCTTTTTGGTTCCATTTTTAGTTGGTCCTCATTAACCTTTTTAGAGGATAAAGGTTCTAATGTGACTTTTTACCCTTTAAACTCAAAAGAAATTTTGTTGGTAATGTCGTCATGAAATTTTCTCTAACATATTGCCAAGGTCTACAAGAGAATATGATAAGTGCATGAATAAGGGGGAATTTAGAATAGTTACAAATAATTAAATGTGTATAAAATAGAATGTCATTTTGATTGTAAATTTTAAAAAATTGAAATTTCATTTCATTTTCTTTCTTTGTAAAAATAGGTGCAATTAGCAATTTTTGTTATCTTTTAGGCCCAAATAAATTAGGGTGAGAATAATAGGAAATAAATAAGCAATGATGAACTTGAACCCCATCAAATCCATATGGGAGCTTCTAATTTGTTGTCAAAAGGTAGTTAAGACACTTGCGAAGGGAGCAAGGAAAACATGATCAAACATGAGAAGCATGCTCTCAATTTTGGACCAACGGAAGTATTTCTTTTAATTATTTTATTTGAATTTTGAAATTCAAATTTTTCCTATAATGACTTGTAAATTTTGTCAACTACTCAAGACACTAAGTTAAATTTGCATTTCATTTTTTAAACATTTGAATTTTATTTAAGTTTAACTTAGGTAACACTCTTGACTAAAACTAAAAGTAACCGCTCATTCTTCTTTGTAAAATTATTTTGATTATATTGAACGATAGTTGAAATTTTAAAGTATTTTCTAGATTGTCTTTGATAAAAAGAGTTCTCCTTTTCTTAGTCTTATCATTGTTCATAGATCAAGTGACAACTAATTTCATCAGTTATAGAAGCGTCTTCAAGTGGTGCAGTTTCATCCATCAATCCATAAGTTATCTCTTCCATTCTTTTTTTGTATCCTTATTATTGTTGAAATATACTTGTTTGGATAGATGATAAGTATACTTCACTCATAAACGATAAACCTTAAGACTTTCATGGTACATGTCAAATATATATATTATGTTTGTAAAGGATGTTAATCTCTTTGTTTCTTTCAAGAGGATCTCACCAGTGTCCACATCAAAATCTCTTGAAGAATGTGCTTAAAGTTGTTCCACACAAACAACTTTTATATAAAGGTAGAATGATAGTTCTACTAAGTCATCTAGTTATCAAATCCTATGCTTTATGTGAAAGAGGAAATAAGTTACCTATCCTAGGTCTCGCAAGTCATATCGCGTATGAAAGGAGCTGCACAAAGAAGCCACACACATTTAATGACACATTAAGAATATGTCTATGTGCTTGAGCATGGTTATACACAAGACGAAGAAGATCAAGGGTGCATAACCTCACAATAGCTTCAAAGGAATTTGCAACAAATATTTTCTTCTTTATGTAAAGAAGATCTCTATGAAGAAGAAAGTTAACGAAAATCTTACAACAAGAATGGGAACAAACTCTTGTAATCTTAAGAAATCCTTAGCCTTCTGTTTGTGAGCAAGAACACTATTTGTGTTCGTAGCAACCTAAAAGTCATCATCTTGTATTCATCTTTGGAAGTTAATTCTCTTTTAGTGACTAAAACGTGTGATCATTTAGATAACGTCATTTTTTTTTATCAAATTGTTTTAGCCATGAGTGGATGAGTCCAAATAATATTTATTTTTTAGCCACTCGTGGCTGGGTCCAAAGAATACTTGCTTAACTAGGAGTGACTATTTCCAAAGAATACATTTTTACTAGCAAAAAGTGGTTATGTCCAAATAATACTTAACACTTGTTATTTAGCGTGAAGCGGTTGTGTTTAAATAATACTTGTATTGTAACTTGCAACATTAATCTACATTAGTGGAATCAATATAATAAAAATATTTTGTTTAATTCTCTCCAATCCCTTATGTCTTTATATTGCATGTTATTTATTTGCATCTAATCGAAGAAGGAGAACTTTCCAAAAATAACTTTTAAAAAGCATTTTTGATAGTTTGTCTATCGTATTGTAGTTGTGTCTATCGAGCTTTGTCAAACACATCTTTTTAGAAAAACAACTTCACAATGCATTTGTCCAACTTAAACTAAATTGAATACCTATTTTTAAAAATAAATAAATATTTTACTTTTCATTATATGTTTTTTTATCTCTTGTTATTTATTTTTCTATTTTCGTTGACTTTTTTTATGTATTTCTTAAGGTGTGAAACTGGTGTTTGGTTACCCGACTTGAGCCCACTAACCCGAATCGTCCTACATTGAGTTCTCAAGAGTAACTAAACAATCAAAACCCAATAAGCAACATTGATAAACGAGGGAAGAACCTTGACATTCTTCACACTCACTCATCATCAGGTACGATTCATAAATCCATTGTTGATGGCATGTAATGCTACATTTTGTATAATTAAGAAAAATTATCTTGCTATTTTGCAAAGAGAAAAGAGATGGACTTTGAGCCTCCACCAGACATATACATTTCAGAGCAATGGTGAGAGGTTGCAAGTCCATTGCATATAGTTCAATTCACTAATATTACATCTTTCTATAACAACCGATGATAGAAAGTTTCTATTTATACAGTAAGGATGTCACTATCACAATAAGCATGCAATGCTTATTATTAATGAGTTGAAAAGCCACTTATATGATTTTCTTCTTTAATAAATCTCAAGAGACTCGACCATCTCTCAAACCAATATCTTAATCAATAAATATTAATAATGATCTATCATATTGAGATTTCACTTCACAATGACCAATATGAAAGATCAACTATTACTTAACGTGTTACATAAACAAATGTCACACTGTTAATTGACGTTAATCAGGGCAAAAATTAAGGTAGAAAATATATTAAAATTTCAAGAATTAATATTTATTCAGAAAAACATTCCTCCAACTATTTTTTTTAGAGAAAATTGATTTTATTAATAATAAAAAAATGAGTTTAATTTCTATGCTGTAAACATAAAATAATCATAGAATCAATTATTAAAAAATACTGTTGGTGTGATTTTAAGATAATTATTTTAAAATTTGACATTTTATTTGTAATATTTTTTACATTGTTAGTATAAACACTGCAATATTTTTTTCTCAAAATTATGAAAATGTAACCTTTTGAAAATTTAAGCTAGAAGAGTTAAAGATTTATTCAAAATAGAATATAACTTGAAATTTATAAATATTTCATTGATAAATTATGTCTTGACCATTTTGAGTATAATAATATAAAAACCTACATGCAAAGAGCACATGTTAATAAATTCAATTAGTGTACTGTTTTTATACAGTACCTTAATTAGAGATTATTCTTCCTGATAAGATTGACCTTGTAGCATTTAATGTGATTCTAATTTCTAATAAGTTGATGTGAAAAATCTTTCTGAATGAAGTGTGCTATTGAATTTTACTTGTAATGACTTGCAGCTGTGAAGGAGAAGGTGTTAATAATAGTGAAATAGCAACGTGAGTACTGTGAATGAAAAATCTTGTAAGAAGGGTTTGGCATTGGAAAAGGATGAGATATCTGTTTTTGTAATTGGGAACAAAATTGGGAGAGGCATGATAGACCGTTATTTCAGGTAATTGTCTGCCTAACAGCCTCCATTGGTTTTAAAAGCAAATGTTTCTTCTATTTACGGCTAATTCAGTTCCACCTTTCACATTCTCTTTTCTTTCCTTTGCAAACGTGCCACTGAGAGAGACACACGCTCAGAGAAAGATCTTGGTTTCATCCCCAACCAAGGTCATGATCTTCCTCCTTCTTCCCACATTCTAAGTTCCTATCTTTTTTCTTTCTCAATCCACACCTACTTTTTTATTTTTTTCTGTTTTATCTTCAGCAGCATTACAGATTACAGAAACTTTGTTGTTTTCTTGCTTTGATCTGCATGCTGTTGGCTTGCTAATAAGGACAAGAGAAAACAAAATAAAAAAAAGTAAACAAAAACGAAAGAAAACTACCAACATGGCTACTCGATCATTTTCTAATTTTGTTGAGCAAGAAATGGGGAAGTTCACACATTTTGTGATCTATGTGTTGCTTGAATGGGTACTGATATTCATACTCTTCCTTGATGGGTTTCTTGCATTTGCGGCCAATGAGTATGCAAGGTTCTTTGAATTGCACATCCCTTGCTGGCTCTGCACCAGGTTTGATCATGTTATGGTTCACAGAAATCCTGATTTCTATTACAATGAGTCTGTTTGTGAGGCTCACAAGAAGGACATGTCGTCTTTGGCGTTTTGTCACAACCACAAGAAGCTCTCTGACATAAGGAAGATGTGTGAGGGGTGCCTTCTTTCATTTGCAACCGAGAAGGAATCGGATTGTGACACCTACAAGTCCCTTGTGGGGATTTTGCACAAGGATTTGGAGTGCTTTGTTCAGGATGGCCAACCGATTCAGTTGAGTTTGAAGGATGAGGGGTTCATGCAAATTGAGAGAAACAACAATCAAAGGTGTTCTTGCTGTGGAGAGCCTTTGAAAATGAAGACTTCCTATGCAAAAGTGAAGCACTCGTCATCATTTGCAAGAGCCCCGGCTCCTTCACCGCGAGCTTTTCCATTTTCATCATCAAAAAGTGAGGATCATCATTCTCTAGAGTTGCCTCACATGAGGTACAAAGAACTCAAGTTTACCTCAGATCACGATTCCGAGCTTCAAGAGGATGAGTATGGCTACCATACAAATAGTCCAATTGTTAAAGGTGAGTATATGCAAAACTAGATTTTCTTTGTTTGATTGGAGTTTGCATTAAATGTGATATGTGAAACCAGGATTTCCTGATACCATGCTTATGCAGATTATAACAACAAATTATATCTTTTTGGCTGTAGTTTAGTTTTTATTGTGCTACATATGCTTTATTTGGAATAAACAAAGGACTGCACGAACACATTGTCTGAATAATATTAAGACAAGCAACAAAAACTTTGTTGTATTATTTCATTAAATCCTACTTTTGATTACTCATGACTGAAAATATGGCATCTTTTAATTGTGGTATAAAATAATGTTTTTGTTCTATACAGCAAGGGAAGAACACAAATCTTCCACTGTGCCTCCTCTATTTGATGATTTGAATGATGAGGCCAGCAAATTCACCCCAACTTTTACAAAGGGCAATAAGTTCTTTGGTATCCCACTCACCGATTCTGCAAACAACAGTCCCAGATGGACTTACAGAGTTCACAGGAAATCACCACTAGAAAAGACAGAATTTGCCTCTGAGTCTAATGAGGTAACCCAAACTGATTTTGATGATGCCGTCTTAAGCAATTTGAAGAGACAAGTTCGTTTGGATCGCAAATCACTCATGGCTTTGTACATGGAGCTAGATGAAGAAAGAAGTGCTTCAGCTGTTGCTGCCAACAATGCAATGGCCATGATCACCCGGCTACAGGCTGACAAGGCAGCTGTGCAAATGGAGGCTTTGCAGTATCAGAGAATGATGGAAGAACAGGCTGAGTATGATGAAGAAGCCCTGCAAGCCACTAATGATCTGCTTCTCAAAAAAGACCAAGAAATGAAAGCTTTACAAGCTGAATTGGAGAGTTATAGGAAAAAACATGGATGCTTAGCAGAAGGAAATGCTTCAAGTGGGGAGACTATCTCGTCCCTTGGTAATAGCTCTTCATTCAAGTTCAATGAAGGTCATGGTAATGGAGAAGAAAAGGGCCTCAATTCTAATCCAGTTGTGTCATCTCAAGCAGAAAATGGAAGGGTGAGACGCATTGGATCAGTGGAAGATTTTAAAGCAGAGAGAACATATCTTCTTGGCCGGATAAAGAAAGTAGAAAATAGAACACCCTGCGAAGAAGGTGGAATTCATTCCTCATTGTCTAGCTCTGACAGTATTAATAATTTAGACAATGAGACAGGTAACATAGCAGGCATGCCTTCATGAATAGGTAGTCTTATAATTCTAACTATTAGAGACAACATTCAATTTAGTTCTCCAAAGTTACATTACCACATTACTCCTTCAAAAATTTGGCTCCTAAGTACTCCCTCAAGGATTTAAACTTCCATTATGTTAGTTCTTCAAAGATTTTGAATTTGTTTGGAGAAACTTATCTGTAAACACTTTTAGGAGAAAAAAAATAAAAGTTTAAATTAAATGAGTTTCTCCCCAAGCTAAAATTAACTTATGCACAAGTTATACATAATCTCTTTTTAACTTGTGAAGAAACTTATTTCATCTATTCTTTTATTTTTCTCTTCTAGTGGACTTCTGCAGAAGGCTCTAGAAGCCAACAGTGGGTTCTTAGAGCTTGTTTCCAATCAAGATGAGAAAGATGGTGAAGGTATCAAAATTTTGACAGAGATATCACAGAATCTAGAGAAACTCAGTCAGTCACCTTGTTATGACCTCCTTTGAGGTAGTGAGTAACTGATGCCTATTTTTCTTTTATAGTAATTGGCTCTTTAAGTGTACTGGAGCCAAATGTTCATGCTTAGAATGAAGATAATTGAAGTTTATGAGGCTCAGCCTATAGAGAGACAAAAAAAGTCTTTCTTGTGGTGAAGATTGCGAGTTATTCTGATACTAAAGGTCCTTTGCCAAATGGCAGCTCAAGTGTTGAAAGCATGAATTACTTTCTTCTTCCTCAAGAATCTCTGTAAAATATTTAAAATGCTCAGAGGTCAAAGACTGAAAAACTCAGAGCATGTCTTGTAATAGGTTTTTAATATCCCCATTTCTAGGCTTGTCTAGCTTTTACTAGGATCATTTGGACAAACTTCTCTAGGTTTGCTTGTTTATAAGACCATCATTCTACTTTCTCTCATGGAAGAAATGTAAATTTTATACAGTAAAACATTCTTAAAATCTCAGTTATACTAATCAAATTCAATTTTCCAAATAGTTTAACTCTTGCAGGAATTAGGAAAAAACCTTGACTAACTTCTCCTACCATCCTCATACTACACTGTTTCATTTCCCATAGATGTGGTTAAACTTTTCTTATTAAAGAGCCAAAACTCTCCAAGAGGATCCAACCCAGAAAAGTTATTAACCCTTTTTCACAATGAATACCTACCCCATACCCTTTTTTTTGCATTGTTCTCAAATTAAATGCAAAGTTGTATCTAATAATATGGATTGATATTTGATTAAATCTTTTATTAGACAAATTATCAGAATAAAATTCTATATTTAGCTAAAACAGTCTCGATAAAAAAAATTACAAAGCCTAAAATCATTATTATAAAACAGAACATTTTAACCAGACCAGAGGAAGAACATGAAATTATAAAATCTATTTAGATGGTTTTGAAAAATAAAATAAAACAAAAATGATCAGCTTCAACCATTTGCATAAGGACGCATAAAAAACAAATGAAATAATATAAATAAATACAATTAATTTTAATGAAGAATAAAAGTGAGAAAAAAAAGATGCGAACGAAGATGATGATTGCGCAGTGTTGCACTAGAGCAGCGTGTGGGCAATTGAGGATGAGTACCACCACTCCCAACCACGATGATCTCGACGCGCTTTTCAAACAAAAGCGCTTACTCCGAACGCAGGTCAGAAAAACCCTCAGGTCAATCCAACCCTCCCTCAGATCTCACCAAGGTATGATAAATCTAAGACACTGTTTGTTTCACGGATTAAAACTTCTCTCTGTATATTCAACTTTTCACTATTTTCCAGATAACGCCGTTCAGGACATTGTTCTGGAAGCTCCCTGGTTCAAATCCAGTCGCAGGCTTTGCGCCTACATAAGCTGCGCTGCTCTACGCGAAGTCGACACATTCAAAATCTTGTCACAAATTTTGCAGCGTACAAGTAATGATAGTGGTACTAATTGTTGAAAAAACGCTGTTATTCGTGTTATGTGATTTTTCTTGAGAACATGTTGTTGAGCGTTTTTGAAGCGCTTCCTCTGACTATTGTTGAGCGTGAACAGGTGGAAAAAAGCTGTATGTGCCGCGCGTGGAGGATAAAAATAGTCACATGCGAATGCTCCACATTTCGCGAATTGATGATCTGGTTGCGAACTCAATGGACATCTTAGAACCTGCTTCGGTTGATGCTGATGGAAATGCCCGTGAAGATGGTACTTCTCTTGCCCCTCTTTGTCTCTTGGGTTTTGAGTAAACAAAGCAAAGTTTTTATACAATCATGTATGTGAGTTTGTTGATTTTTATGGTAAGTAGCTTGCTGGTTTTGTTCTTTTTCATTGACTTCTGAATTCATGCTTAGAAATGGATCCCTGCATTCCCCATTCATCAATTGGAACAATTGAATGAAGATCAGACAGTGTATATTTAGTATGATATTTTAAGTGAGATCTATTGATATAAAATGGGTTGGCTGATCTTCATCCAACCATTTTGGTTGTCTGAGTGTGTTTTTGATCTTCTTGCTGCTTCAGCATTTTTTTTAATTGCATTTGTGGTTATGGCTTAGCTGCGATTTTAAATAGTGGGAAATTACAATCAAATGCGGCTAATTTTGGCCGAGCTTTAATCACCTTTCGGCCGAGGTAGATTAGTCTGGGATGAAACTTTTTGACGCTGGTAGTCCATGTCTATGGACACAAAAAAATTCAGCTAATTTCTTGCAGAGATCCCAAAATTATCGATGTTGCAACCTTAACTGGGGTTGCATTCAGTTTTTTAAAATCTTGCAGTTTAGCTTTCATTGGTATAGCATACTTGCAAAAACAATCTGCTTAACTTTTGGATTGAAGTTTCAATGTTTTCTAAAAAGGCCACTGTTATTAGGCCATACTCTGTAACAGCGCGTGAGACTAATTTTTGGAAACTTATCTAGTTGTCCTCCTTTTGATGTAAAATTGTCCTGCTTACATATCTGGTTTTTCTTTGGGTCAATGTGAACAGCCTGTTGTTGACATAAATTTATATGTAGTTTGCATATTCTAATTGGGGGTTTCTTCAGCTAAAAGATGTGAGCCTTTTGATTTTTTTAATGAAAAAACAACAAAGTAAAGCTTCACACTAGCTCAACTTTTACAAAGCAGCTTCCACTTATGTGCATTCTTCTTTTCCTTATCTTGGCTTATTTAGTCCGTTTAATTTTATTTTTCTGATTCTTGTAGGGTTGACTTCCATTTAATGTATTTTCTTATAATCCTGATTGGCATTATCAACAACCATTTGAAAGATCTCTTTGGTACAGTTATGCAGGCAAATGATCCAGTTGATTTGTTCCTTTTACCTGGTACGTTTGTCATAATTGTTATTATCTTAGTTTGAATGTAGCTTATCATTTTGTATTATTTTTCTTCCAGGACTTGCATTTGACAGAACTGGAAGACGTTTAGGTCGTGGTGGAGGGTATGGATTTTTATATTTATTTCTTCTGTCTAAGCGAAAGAGTTGAAATCTGCCTCATTACATAAATTCTCAGTTGTCCTGAAATCTGTGAGCTGAATTAGTAATTCTACCGTGTCTTATATTAGCCATTGCCAAAACTGTGTTTGTTAGAATGGTGACTACTACTTTACAAACTCTTATGCTTCACTTTTGACGTTTTCACATGTCATATCCTGAATTATATTATTTCTGTAACAAATTATATAAAATCGTAGTCCAAGTTTGTTACAGTTAATATCCACCTTCTACAGTTACTATGATACCTTCCTGAAGAATTACCAAGATTTGGCAAAGACGCGGAATTGGAAGCAACCGTTGCTTGGTATGCAGTTCTTCCTTGCAGAATACATAATTTTGGTTGAACCAAACCCACAAAAATGTGTCACATGATCTCTAGCAATTTGACTTTGATTTGCAGTTGCACTGTCATATTCTGAACAAATTCTGGATGAAGGAGTAATACCAATTACTTCATCAGATCTTCCGGTTGATGCTCTTGTTTCTCCTGAAGGTGTGATCCCCATCAGTACAGCTGCCTTAAACAGGTATCACTGACTAAACAAACTCAATTACTTTGGGAATTTGTTAATTAGTGTCCTTAGGATCTTAGTTAAGGAATCATAATATAAAGGTAAAAAGAGCAATCCAGTGCTCACATGGCATCGAGGGAAGGTAGATGTATAAAGCCTTACCAAGCATTGTCAAGATTTCAACTTGTGATCTCCAAGTTAGAAAGACACTGATATACCAACTCTCACCCTCTAATTTTTAAAAAAAGAGTAGAAGCATTTAGTATCTTGTAGATCTAGAACGTCTTCAAGGTTTTCTTCTTTAAGCTATCATGAGGATTTGTTAATTATGTGATATTGTTAATGGAGAGTATTAAATGTTTCTTCAACAATGCCCTAAGAGCATTGGTTAACAGCTCCCTTCATTTTTTGCTTTGTTGAATTCGGTGAACCCTTTAAACAGTGACACTGGACTTCAAAGCTGATCCTGACAACTTTCAACAGTATATCTTCAATAAATTTTTGTGGTCCCTAAAATGGTGGAACGCGCCAAAGGATTTGGATCTTGTATAATAAAGGATAAACAATTCTTCGAATGACACTGGAAATGATTGCATTCATCCTTGACCGATTGGAAGTTTCATTCATCTGAAATTCAGTATGCTTTCTGTTATGTTTGAAGTTAACTTTCCTAAAGCACTTGTGTTTACGCAAGAATTGCTATGCTTTAACTTTCACGGTTAATTTTAGACTTTTAGTGTTTATTTGGGGTAGCAAAATTTCTTAAATTTCAGGTTTCCTATACGAGAACAAGGAGTCAAGTGCCATTTCAGGCAACGTGTGTGAAAAATTTGAACCATTTCATAGGTGTGATGTGTTTGGATGAGTGTTGCTGAAATTGATTTTGGTTAAAATTGGTTTTGTAGGGATGTGATTTATGATTAGTTGTTCTGATTAATTAATTCGGTATAAAATTTAGTCCAGTGTAGAAGTTACTTATAGTTGTTTAACTCGTTCTATTATAGATCCAAATTCTTCCACATAAAATCAAACATGGGAAAACCATTAAAATCACGCAAATTGATGTTTCAACACCATTTTGGACAAGAACAATCACATGAATTTAAGGACCAAATTTTGTCTCTATTTTTTGGTCAAATTTAGTTTTGATTCCTGTATTTCAAAAATGATATTAGTCTTTAAATTTCAAAAAAATGAGTTTCGTCTTTCTATTAATTTTGTTAAGATAAAGAAAATTCATTAAATATTAAATTTAGATATAAAAAATAACTAATACCATATATTATGTGAATTTATTTTTTATTCACTTTTTCATACTAAAAAATTGTCAACATATGTTAAATTTGGATTAAAAAACCTAAAATCATATATTTTTAATAGTATTAAAGTAAAAGGATTAAAGATAAGTTTAAAAATAAGTATAGGATCAAAAACATACTTTTCCAAAATTTAAACACGAACAAACTTCATACCTTGATGCAAGTTATAACTGGCAAGCAACGTTACTAGAGTCGTGAAATAAAATTACCCGTTTGGATCAAAATTTGACCCAATCAGTTTTATTGGTTTGAATTTTCATTTTTTTTTTCACAATCTAAACCACAGCAAGCTAATAAGAATAAGTTGAAATTTATCCTAGGAAAATGTGTAAAATTATTTTTGAAAAGAAAATACATGAATTTGTAAAACAATATGCATAATCCTATCATTAAGATTGTAATAAATATTATGTCATTAAAATATATTTACAATACATTTGATTATAATTGACTTACATAAACTAAATAATAACACTTGTTAAAAAATTATAACAAAAAATAAACATATTTCATGTATATATTATTATAATCCATGCATAATAATTATATGTTGAAATTGTATCCATCTCACTAAATTTAATTTGTTAGAAATAAAATAATTGTGGGTAGATTTATCAACCAGAAACTCAATCTTTATTTTAAGACTTATTAAATACCCAATTATATATTGAAGAAGACAAAAACATTTAAATTATTTTATATTGTGTTGATATTACTATAGATAGACAACAATGTAGAATTTAAGATTGAAAAAGACAAATATCTTAGAGTGTCACCTAATTCTTGATAAGATCAAAAGCAGTTTTGAGATTATATCCCTCTTACTCAATATTTTTTACTCAATTTAATTGTTGAGATTGGATAATTCTGTGGTACATGTGTGAGCTTGAAACTCAATCCCTTTTTACTGTGAGCAAATTTTAACTCAATACATTTTTTCCATTAATATGCAAAAAAAAAAATCATTATTCAAAATACACAAATGCATACCTGCAATATATATCGTTATACAAATCAAACCAGGAGGTAGGAATCCTATCACAGCAGGGACTAAAAGCCATAACCACACCGAGATTGTTTTCTAGTTGCTGATTGCCTCATATAGTGAATCATATGCTATTCAGATGCATTTTCTATATATGTTATATCATTCTATAACAATGGAAATACAAACCTGCAACATTCGGCAACAGTAAACTAGGTTGTTAATAGAGCACACTATGCAACCATCCCACTATTTTTTGTTCTTTAGTAGAAAATCAAACCTATAAATGGATCTTTCATTCCCAATGAGATTTCTCAGAATTATGCTGGTCTCTCAAACCACCACCTATCTGCATATGCAGCCATCCATGATGTGATCCCTGAGCATACCCTCTTGCTGCTTGTGATCCAAATACCATTCCAGCAATGTCGAATCGTGGAGTACCACCAACCTGAAACAATTTATTAACTGATCAAGATCATGATATTATTGGAACAAACAGTCCCACAGTAATCACATTCATTAGGAAAAAATGTTTTAGGCCTAACTAATTTGGTGTAGATACAAACCGAGACACAAGAAAATATAGTTCTAGTTGACAATATTCATCTTTGAGATAAACACTGGGAATCATTTTCACCTGAGATTTTTTTTGGACTAGTGTTTGTGTAATTTGGTTATATGATGGATTTAAGTGACTACACCTCTTAAGAAGTCTAGGTACAAGATTTCGGACCTCCTCAACTAACATACGATTTTACTTTAACTGTTTGAAGCTTCTTCCTTGAGGATTACGAGCATTTTCAATGTTATTAACATTAACTTGGATTCATTAGCTAATGTTCTATCGATAATAAAGTGCCAGACAGAACGAATAAAGCTTCAAGATATTACAACCATAATTAGAATAAGAAGTAGAAACCAAGCTACAGGCCGTTCTACCAAAACTATGTGAGATCAAACATCTATAGTTATTAGTTTTCACTAGTTTTTACTCATGGTCATAATTGGTATGGTACACCAATAACTACAATTATGATTTATAAAATCACAATGAAAATTAGAATTGAACTCTAAATCTGGTGGAAATTAAGGTCTCATTCCCTCCAAGATGTTCAAATCAAGTTTATAATAGAGCTAAATTTGGAATTTGCCAGAGTGAATTTCAGAGGATTTAGCCTAATGTAGTTAGAGATAAATCTTGCCACATACATCATTCTTGTGAGTCATGAACTCCCAATTGCACTTTTTCACGTTCCAAAGCACTTCTACCCAGAATGAAGAACAATTATCAACAGAATTGGAGCCAAAAATTCTCAAAAACGCTTCAAGATGATGTAGGTGAAAGCTTCAACCTTTTTCCTCTTCATGAAGGATGACCATCAGAACGTTGTTCCATCTAAAATAGATGTTAAATGGGAGACAAGATCAGGGTAATAATATGCTGATTCAATCCTTCCTTTCTGCTGATAGGCCTTCAGTTATTTTGAAGAAGATGTCAAATGGTGATACTAGAGCCATTAGATTGCTTGATAACCAAGCTGTTTTATCCAAATTATGGATTACTATGCACCAACATTATCATTCTGATCTATTCTTTTCCCAGCTCAACACTGGTTCTGCATTCCTCCCTCAATACCTTTCTTTTCTTTTCTTTTCTCCCTCTCTGCTTGTTCCATACCAACTTGACTTCAATTGAGCTTTGTCAACTGATCAGTGAGAACAATGTCACAAACGGGTCCATAAACTTACATGTTAGAAATCACTTCATCCTATTAGTTTTTTACTTTTCAAATAAAAGTAGTCAAGAAGAATAATTTACGATACAATTTCCCTGACAAAGCATCAGGATAAATTTCTTCGGCGTATTCCAAAAGCTGACAGCAACCAACACATACAATTTTGCATAATGTTTAAATCTTATGCATGTGGAAATTAATTGAATATTAGAAGTCAATATGATCAACATCAAAGTTGATAGACTTACATCTTTTAAAGGCAACCCATCTATTGTAGGGCTCATGTTCATCCTTGAATTAACTGCTTCAAGCTTCATAGAAAGGAACTACAAAACTCAATTTGTTTGGAACACAGAATTAGATTGGAAGTTAAAAAGAAAACATCACCGAGTGAAAATTCTAAAAAGTGATAGAAAGATGAAGAAATCCACCTCAACCTGACGCTGCAGCGACTGTATGTAATTGATTATCTCATCTAGGACTAGTGCTTTACCATTTACCTGAAGATTAAAAAATAAAAACACAACGATGAAGGAAAAATATAAGCAATAATCTTATGATGTTGCAACAGAATATTATGATTACCTTGTTACACCCTGGAACCAAATCCTGAAGAATTTTCATTCTCTCACTGATTTTTTCTCTTCTTGCCTGCAAATCAGGTGGTGTTAAGTGGCATGCATGTGAACAGATAGTAAAAAAAACAAAAGAAACAAAAAAAGAATGTCTAAAAGTTAGAACACTTTTATTTGTTTGTAGATCAAGGAAAAATGCCCAATAGCAAGCAAAACTTGCAAGAGCCGAGAAATAAAAAGACAGAAGCGAGTTACTCTTTCTGCTAGACTGTGGCTATCAGTAGCTTGGCCCCTTCTTGCTCTCACGTGAATATATTCCTGTTTAGGTGCCTCACAAGGTATAATGCTTTGTTCACTTGACTTGTTACCACTCACAGAACTTGTTTTTGCTTCAGCTTTGAAACCATCATTTTCAACGCTGGACCCTTCCACCTTCATCCGTTTATTGCTACCAGAATCACTCTGTTCAAATTTCCACGCAATGCATCAGTCAGAACCCAGCTCCTCACTCAGAAACAACATAGAGAAAAAGAAAACAAAAAGGAAAAAAAGACAGAAAAATCAATTTTTAAAAGTAAAACTTCAAACTTTTCTTTCCAACCTCCCTTGGTTTTCTTTCCTCTGAAGCAAACGGGGGCAAACACTACAACAATTCAAATTCACCAAAAACCTAAACATATTCAAACTAAACCCTACAGTTGACAACACCACTCACTGAAACAGTTCACACAACTTGGAATTGCGACTCTTTCACTGAAAAACAACATAAGTAAGGCAGAGTTGGCCAAATTCCAAAAGGGTATTGCAAAAAAGGTGAAAGCATTGAACTTGAATTGAGGAAGTAGAGTGTTGGAAAAATAAGTATTGAAGTGTATAGAATGAAGAAATGAAAAGTGGAGGACCTTGGAGAAGTGGTGATCGGAGGGGGCAAAAGGGGGTGTTCGGAGCCAAATATCGGAGAGGGTGTAAGCGGGGGAGAATGTGGAGTCGGTGATGAGAGGAGGATCCATTGGAAGGTGAGAGTGTAATAAGGTGTGTTAATGGATGAGCATGAGAACAACAACTCCATCATATTCTACTCTTAATACCATTTTTCACCCTTAACTTCTTCTCCACCTACTTATTTCAACATCAAAATTACCATCACCATTTTACTTCCTCCTTCAATCTGGGTTACTTCCTCCTCATCACTCTTCTAATCTCACATCTTCTAACTCCAAACTCAACTCAGTAAATACTCACAACTTCTTCTTGCAAATCTCAATATACAAAACTTATCTAATCAATGTGATTTCTCCCATTTCAGAGAGGTTGAGATACAATTAACAAGAATAAGAATTGGTTTTATTTATTAACTTAATCAATCTTGTTACAAACTGATTTTGTTATTGGTAAAAAAAATATTTGCTTAGGATAAAAAAACTACACAAAAGTTCTAAATCTTAAAATAGTCATGAAACATACTTTACATGTCATTCTAATAAATTGATTCATAGAGAGAGAGTATTGTTAGGTGTATAAGATTAGGCCTCTTAAATATATTATGAGTCTAGAATTTTAAAAAATGGTAAATAAATAAGAGGCCTTTCAATTGTAATTAATACTCACTTTAATTTGGTGATATCCACATTTATTTTCAGTTTTCTACTATTACTTATTAAATTTTCCACCTTTTTATTTGTATTACTAGGAGTTAGGATTTGTTAATAATTTATTTTCCTCTTCACCTTTCGAGTTAGTAAGGATATTTGTACAAAATTATGTGTAAAATTATATAAAATGATAAGGATCTTTAACAATAGAACCATAGGAAAAGCCAACTAAAAATATTATTCATTAATCTAATTTACAAATTCATATTTCATATGATAGTTAAGATTTTTTTTACTTGAACATCCTTCTTCCTCTTTTTTGTCCTTGTAATGGGAAGATAATTGACATTTTCATTTCTTTACAAATAATTGATTCATACAATAAATATTAATATAATTAGTTTAATAAAAAACTGATTTTAATAAAATACTAAAATTTACATAGTTTTATTTTAATTTTATTAAAGGTTGAAGTAATTAAATACATATTTATTCTTCAATATAATTATATATTAATATTTTTTAATAAATACATATGACAATTATTATATACCAAATACGTCTTTAATTAGTTCAACCATTACTATAATTCAAATAAAACTACTTAAATTAAAGTTTTTTTTACTAAGAATGTTATCTTTTTTTATTATATTAAAAATGAAATATGTTACTATTTGTAGTATTGAAATGATTATTTATCTTTTTTTTTTCTTTCTGAGACATAATCCTGTGAACTCATACTCACTTTTTCTTTTTATCTTCTTCTGCACAAATTATAATGTAGTAGCCACTTCTCTTACAATATTATTTACAAGCTATAACTTGTTATGCCATTTTTTTTTACTTTTTGATATTGAAGAGTTTAAAGAAAGTATAATAAAAAAGTTAAGAATAAATATGGATATCACCTAATTAAAATTAACATTAATCTTAATTGTAAATGAAACATCATTTATATATTTACTATTTTTTTAAATTCTAAATCATTAAAACAGTTATTTAAAAGCTATAATCCTCCTATCCAATGCCATACAAACTCTTTGACCTAAGACTTAAGGGATCCCAAAAAAGGTATCTCTGCAATTGTGAACCTTTCCACCTCTTTTCCTTCTTTACTCACATAAATATCTCCTGCTTCCTTCACTGCACTCTAAAATCAACTTTTAATGTGATAATATATAAAATTGATATTTCAATCACTTTGAAGTGACCATTAAATTAAACTATTATCTTCTAGATTATTTTTTCTTTCATATCTTCCCAATAAATATATAGATAACTTTATAAATTTATAATTTATTTATTTATTATTGCTTTTAAAATAAGAGTTTTTTTATTTTTCATGTTATTTTTTCTTTGAAAATACAAGTGTAATTTCTTTTGACATTTTATTTCATTTTTCTTCCTTCAATTAAAAATAAGATTCTCAATTGTTTTATTTACAAATTGAAAATGCAAACATTTTCCGTCTTTTCGTGAGATTAGATTATATAATATGTTTCGTATATCTCGGTTGAGAAAATAAATATCAAATTTAGCTTTGTTTTGAAATACGATGAGTTTCAAATTAAAAAGAATTTATCTTATGATGCTAGGTTAGTGAGATTTTAAAATCATGAAATAGGACAACTCAGAGATAAATATATTGGTGAAGACCGGTGATTTTACATGAGATTTGGAAGATAAGATGAAAGGGTTTTATTCTTATTTATTTCTTAGTAAGTGAATTTTTTATGCTCAAAATTTTGTTGTTTGGAAGAATATAAGACCTGAGTTTTATTTGTGATAAATTTTAAATAGATAAAGAATAAAAAGTCTATAAATAAATAGAGCATAGATGTTCATTCATTGTCTCATTAATAAATATCTCTCTCTAAAAATCAATTTCTTTAAACTCTCTCTAAGTTTAAGAAATAATGTTACTACCGCTTTGTTGTCAAATTACACAATGTTGAGGAGGTAGCAAGATAATAAGTAAAGTAAAGTAATTAAAGTTGAGAGAAAAAGATATGTTAAGGAAACTCTCTCCTCTAGAAGGGTTGACGCTCGAGCAACATGCTAGCCACTTAAGTGAGAACCATCACGATGATGCATGAGTCTTGAAATAATGAAAACGATGCATTTATGTGATGATACTTAAGCGATCAACTATTGATAAAATGGTGGGTTGCATGTTCTTGAAATTGTTGGAAGTAAACCAACAAGCACATTGCTCAAACGTGACGAGGATGCTCAAACGAGGCGAGGATGCTCAAGCAATAAAGAAAAGACAAAATCAATTTTTCTCTCTAGAATTATCTCGCTCAAGTAGTGTGAGATTACTCAAGTGAGGAAGTCTTCCCCAGTTATAGGAAGTGAGGTCACTCAAGCAAGAAGAGCTAGCTCTAGTGAAGTTTGTTTGTAATGATGATGATGTATGTTATATGTAGTTAATTATATATGGTAATATGTATGGTTAATGTGTATAATGCATGAGATATGTAATCTGTTGAGAATAAATAATGAGATGAATAACTTGTGTGATATATATGATATGATATATGTCTTGCATGGACCCTTTGTAGGTGTGTTGCAACTTTATAGTTGTTAGGTGAGAGATATTTGAAATTAGAACACAAAGATAGAAGAATCAAGAATGAGACTTATTAAGAAAAGAAGATAACATATGTTTCACTAGTGATTTGATTACATAGATTAAGACATCAAGTGATGAGTTGAAGGAAATTTGTCTATTAGGCCTTAAACATGTGCGTAAGAAACTAATATTGATTTTTACTAGTGGTGTTTTCGATAGATCAAAAGTTCATTTTTAGTGAGACACTATTTAATATGAATTTTTTGAAAGATCTAAGTACCAAATTATATTATGCATGGAGATGTGATTGAATATTTAAAATCTTGGTGATAATGTACTCATTTATATTTCACATGACGAATGTTGTTGATGATTTTTATTTCTTGATGACAAAGATGTAATTTGTGATACATGAATGGTTGAATGTATGATGATGTAAGTGATATATATATATATATATATATATATATATATATATAATATTTAAAATTAAATTTCATCACCCATACACTTAATGTTTTTATTTTGTTTTATTATACTTGTATATACTACTATTATTATAAACTTATCCGTATTACAATGAGGCATTTATACATGATGAACTTATTTGAGCAAGTATAGTACTGCTCTCTCTCTCCTTCCTCCCTTTCGCATACATCACTACTGCCATCAATACCAGCTACCATTCAAATCAATATAACTATTATATTTAAGAAAAACAGTATGATCCATAAAATAAGAGTTTAATGAAAATATGTTGAACATTATTTGTTTTGGTTATTAAAAGAAATCTTAGTTTGATTATAACAGAGTTAATTTAAAAAAAGTGCTGCCACTAAAATAGAGATAAGGAATACATAATGCAGTTGAAATTATGTTTTATTTAAGATTATTTAAAATTTTAAAAAAGTTCATGTTTTATTTAAAATTATTTAAATTTTTTAAAAAGATTAAAAATGATTTTTCTTAATATGAATACAAGAGAATGTACGAAGTTGGTGGGAGAATTTGCCATATATATTTTGTATCAGGATTCAAAACTTTTAGACACATTTTCCATTAGATTCCTAACAAAATACTTGTAGAATATTAAATTCTAAAGATAAAATTCGTTTGGGTTGAGTGAGTTTAGTGGCTGAACTAATAAAAGATAATTGGATCGTTATTTTTTTAAACAACTTACTGAATCAACCTTATTTAGTTGATTTATTAAAATAATAATATGTTTTGAAATTTGAAAATATAAAATAATAAGTAACAATTAGAGAAATGAAAAATTCAAATATTTTGATCATAATTAGATACTTTATATTTTCTACATCTTTTATTTCCTCAAGACTTTTGTGAATGTCTTTTTAATATTTCATGTTAGATAAATATACTTTGTTTTAGTGTATGTCAAATGAATATGAATAATATTTACAAGAAAGTAATTATTATTTTGTTATAGGTACCAAAGTATATGTAATAAATAATTTAAAACTAAAATAGAGTGAAGAAATACTGAAATTGAACTTTTAGTATATTAAAAAAATATATAAGGAAATACCCTCTTAATAATATATGAAAAAACAATCAGAAGAAAATCATAGTAAACATTTTAAGTTTTGTCTCTCAGTATTATGGAACTTTATAATAATATTCCTGAATTTATTGTGAAACAATATTATTCCTAACCTCTCAAATTCACGTTATATACATATACATATACATATATATGAAATCTCCATATCTAACATTTTTAACCCTAACTGCAAAATAAAAATGTATTGTTATTATAGGGGAGAGGCATGGTTCTTCCGAAGTAGGAACAATGGTATTTGAAAAAATAAAGTTGAATCCATCGAGGAGTAATTTCCAAGTTTTGATGAATACTAAATAAAAAATCACTTGTACATGAGTATTGAATGAGAAAATTAGATGAGTTATTTATGAAATTTTGAACTTAGATTATAATATTCAAAGATAAGGAAGTTTGTTATTGAATACTAATCATCTAAGCTTAAAACATCCAAAAATAAGTAAGTTATAGTTATTTGAATATTCATCCAAGAAATTATAGATATCTAAAGTTGTTTAGGTTGAGTGTGAAGTCATAAGCAATTAGGCTGGGCGGACTAGACACCATGTTTTAGTGAATAAGCTTAATTATTGTGTCTCCTCTATAATCTCTATTTAAGGAATCTTTATGTTTGTAATAAAATTGTAACAAACAGAATGAAAACTGAATTAGTTGCCCGTGGAGGTAGGTTACATATTGACGACCGAACCACATTACATTCTGTGTTGTTTATTTTCTGCAGTTAATTCGTGATTATAGATTGCTTCCGCATGCGTTTTTCCCACTAGTTTATATTATAGATAAGTATCTCCGCATATTTTAGAATATATCATTATAGGAAGTACACTTATGTTATTATTTTTATTTAATTTTACCCTCTTTTTTTTAAAGCAACAAAATTGATCATACTCTAATTCAGCATTAACATTTTGTTGGTAGTGTGACTTTGTAGACATTTCTTGTATGTGCATAGATCCAAGAATAACTAAGCATACATTCCTAATCTTCTACCAGTATAAATCTGGCTAACATAGCTGGAGAAGATTAGTTTCCAGTCAGTGTTGTAGGTATGCACACCATTATTGACTAACCCTTTATCAAGAGAATTTTGACTCAAAACCAACAATTGCCATTGCCTAATTTGTTTAGCCAAAAAGTGATAATCAGCCAAGAAAACTAACTAAAGCCAAGAAAGTTTGTCTTTGCCATGCCCAAATACGGATTATTAGTTAGTTTCATGATGCAAGCTAATTATTTATTTACTTAAATATTAATGTGGACAATAATTGAGGGTGTGATTGAGTGCTAGTTTTATGCATTGTTGCGGATAATTGTAGGATCTAAGTTTGGTTTATAAACGTGCTTAAAATGGATTAGAATTTGGAATTAAGCCATTTGCATCGCAAGTTTTGCAGCTAATTGTAGCATCACATCACATGTCACATGCCATGACGTTCGTATTTCGTATGTATATGCTTTGCCAAACGGGAACTTTGCATGTAACGTCAAAGTTGTTTGGTATGCTTATAGGTTCCTTTGGTCTGCTTCTTATAATCAAATAAGTTAATCATACTATTTTTTTTTCTTATTTCATATTTATATTCTATAACTTTTTATTTATTTCAAATTTATCAATCTTATAAAACAAATTATGAATTTTACTTCATTTTTAAGTTATTTAATATGTTTGTAGGCCTAAATAAATTTTTAGTTTTTAAACTCAGTGAGTTTTAATTTTATTTTACGTAATTTTTTCTGTTTCTATAAAATTTAAAATCACTTTTTTAATCTTAAGAAAGTGTGAATTTTAGTTGTAGTCCCAATGGAAAAATAATTTTAAATAACTACTATATATAATCCATAATATTCATTTTAAAATTGATAAATCATAAATTAATTTTAGTTATTCATTAAATTACATACGAATAGTATGTCCATACGTAAATCTATATGTAATTTGAGATATTTTATTTTTTAATTTTTAATTATTAATCATATTTTTAATTATTTTCTATTATTATTTACATATATTACTTATATTCATTTTTAAAATTATTACTAATCATTATTATATATGCTATTATAATTATTATTAATGTTAGAAATAAACTATAACGGATGAGATTAAGAAACAAATCCCTTAAATAAGAAAAGAAGTTTTAATTATTACCTCAGTCAAAATTTTTTAACCATGAATAAAGTTATGTTATTATGTTATGATTATTATTAACTTATTAGTATGATTATCAATATTAATTAGTATAATTAATAATATAATTTTTGTTAGTATTATTTATGAATTTCATATCATTAACATTATTAATATTATTATTAATAATAATAAATAAATAATATTTTTAATTATTATAATAATATTATTTATAATATTATTATTATTATTATTAATATTATAAATATTACAAATATTATTAAATATTAATAATATTATTAATGATGATAATAATATTTAATATCATTAATATTATTAATATTAATATTGATAAAAATATTAATCTATACCTATATATAAAAGGGATTCCCCTTTAAACTGTTCTTAATTTTTTTCCTATTTTATCTTTATATTAATATTTAATTTTATTATTGTATTATGGTCATTGTGTCATTTCTTAATCCCCTCTTAACTGTTCTTATTTTTTTTCCCATTTTATCCTTATATTAATATTTAATTTTATTATTGTATTATGGTTATTGTACCCTTTCTTATTTTTTTTCTACAATATTTGGTATACTTAGTGGGGCTTTTGAATTGAAAGAGAAGTGGAAAAGCGGTTTTGAATTGAAAGAGATGTGGAAGAGTGGTTATGAATTGAAAGAGATAATTTATTTTGAAAATTAACTACATAATGAAAGAGTGTCGGTTGTATGAGAGAGAAATAAATGGAGCAAAAGTTGGAATTGAAACAAATAATTTATTTTGAAAATTAATTGCATAATGGGAGGGGTGTCTATTATAGGATTTAAACATTTTTGTTTCTATTGCTTTCTTAATTTTTTTTTATATTTTTGTATGAATCCTAAGCCCAACTTTGCAAGCAAAGTTTTTATGTCTATTGGTGTTTTGATCTATTAGATATTACATAAGTTGTAAGTTTGATAATTTGTATTTAGTTTATTATTTTATTTTTTTCAACTTCTTTGTCATGGAAGATGTGGATTCAATTGATATGGTGATAGATTCTACAACTTCCAACCTTCAACCATTTACATTATGTTTTGACATTGTTTGCTGATCCATTTTTTTAAACCTTAATTTTAATCTTGATAACCTTACAAAGTTCAAGATTACACCCAAGTTAAATCAAAATTTAATATTAAAAAACAATAAAATGAAAATATAAAAAAATTATCATAAAATCTTAATAAAACTATTATCAATGGTGCATTTAGATAATTTACATATATTCTCATATAATTTAATATTTATTAAAATTATATGAATATATAAATAGTAAAAATGAAAAATGCGGATA
>Ga0123342_1000788_pt1 | contig 51523 bp, 28 predicted proteins | sample Turbeawhitnodule_FD_89960 | JGI IMG/M metagenome (GOLD analysis project Ga0123342, IMG submission 89960) | Root nodule microbial communities of legume samples collected from Mexico - Turtle bean Mexico white nodule | ecosystem: Host-associated > Plants > Roots > Nodule | place: Mexico: Nepantla...
TATATATATATATATATATATATATATATATATATAACAAGTTTTGTCTCACATCTTTTTTTGGTTCAGTGCCATAGGGTCTCTCCTGATAGTGTTGGGGCTCTATTCTGTTCTTTGGGGGAAGAGTGAAGAGGTGAAAACGATTGATGATGCAGTTAAAGAAACAGTGAAGGATCCGAAGAATGACACAGAAATGCAATACTATGTGCCATCCAATGGTAATGGTGTCAATGCTTGAAGTTGGGAAGAGTGAAGGATTCAGAAGTTTCTGTTATTTGCTTTTATTTTACTTTTGTTCCCTTAGTTCATTTCAAACCAATGTGTGTGTAATATTTCACCGTCTAGCCCAACCATTCTCTAGCTTGCAGTTAAGAACCTTTTGCAGTTTAAGACTAGTTTTTTAATATATATTTAATTAGCTGGAATCAGTTGTCTCTTTAATACCAAAGAAATATTAAATTATGGTTTTACCCCGAATGTTCAGTCATGTCACTTTCAAATTTTCAATCATACAATTCGTTATAAGAATATAAAACTTGCAGAATCGAAAGTAATTATTATAACAAGACTTGAAGAATTATGCTATAGTTGTATTATATCTTTGCCAATTCGATTACTAGCAGCACAAATGGTGTATATAGAAGTTGATAGTGAATGGGTTATCTTGGGAAATTCCTCCTATGCCATAAGATATAGCTTACCTAAAGGTAAAATAAGAGATCATAATTGTTATATTGTGTATGTGATATGTGTTCACATTCCTTATTTTGTGAATTTTGAGTACTACAAATTTAGGTATATAATCTCATATGCTCTAGATCACTCTAAAAAGGTTTATATAGATTCTCTTCACATTTCCAAAAGGTGGCTCTGACACACATAATGAAGTTGTTGTGGATCTCATTTAAATTTTCTTTGCATGGTTCAATTAATATCCTGAGCAATGATATATGGACAACTTGCTCCACTATACAACTCTTCATTTATGATATAAAAAAGGGTATTTTTGTCATTTCATACAAAAGTTAAAATTTTAGGTAAAGAAAGAGAGTAGTATACTGGAGAAAGGTTGTCATTGTATCATTTTCCTTAATATCCTCTTGATTTCTTCTTCAATCACGATGCTCATCCACATATCGAGAAACCATCTTGATTTGTTTGATTCTCAAAATATTTTTTTCATTTTGTATACAAATAAAATTTATTTTAAAAGTGGTCAATTCATCAAACACCTTAAGAACACATGCAAATTTTTGGCATAGAGTGGATGCTAGTCACCGCACCTAATGAGATAGATTCACACCACATCAATGATGAGAGAGTCATATAGGGTCTTCAGTATTATCTTGTCTTATATTAGCTTTTGTGTAGTTTTAGATCTTTTAGGGTTGGAGTGCTCCTCCTAATATTTTTATTTATTACATTATTTTATTTCTGATAGTGAACGTTTCTAAGAGCTATAAAAATTCATTCAACTTCAAGAATGGAAATTTAACGGAAAATTTTGAAGTTTAACTGAAAATAGAAACAATAATGAAAAGTTAAAGGAATAAAAGAGAGAAGAGAAACTCCATTAAATCTTCTCCAAAGAGATGTGACGTTTTCTTGGAGAAGAATGAAGATTGTAAAAACGAAAATCTCTTTCTTTTTGTTCTAATCCTCTCAATAGGATGAGATGTTTTAAAAATACAAAAAAATACAAAACACAAGCACATTAGCAAATGATTTTTTCTTTCTTTCTTAATTTTATAAAATACAATATTTTAAAGATTTGAGTGAAATAATTCAATTGAGCGACATAACTTATCTTAAAAATGGACTATTTCAAAATATTTTCTTTCTGGCATATAATTTTTCATTATATTTTTATTTAGGTATACTCGTTCATAGGTTAAACTCAATATCTTCTTTTTGGTTAAAGTAGTAGTTAGTTAAGAAAGAAAGCCTTAAGTGTAGAAAACGCTTCAGCCTAACTTCTAATAGCCCAAAATCAAACAATTTGAGAATACTAATAAGCAACATGGGAAAAAAAAGTGCTTTCTTTCACGGATTCAATCATACTATTATTGATTGACTTGTATCTTGGAGGATGAAGATTTTTGATTGGATTTTTTTTTTTTATATTAGTATTAAAGCACGTTTCAAGTATTTTATATTTATTTAAATAAAATTGATCCACTTCTTTTAGTAGAGTATTTACGTAGAAGACATGTGTACTCTCATTGTAGGTGTATATCGATTATGTCGATTATAAAATATTTTTAATTGGTAGTAATAAAATTAAAAAGAGTAAATTTGACTTTCTGCATTAATGAAAAGAAAATAAAAACTATTTTAACACCTACATGTTCTAGTACATCTATTTAAAAACTATATATAATAGTAAAATATTAATTAAGTTATTTCATTAAAATATAAATTAAATTATTAAATAAAAATCAATAAAAAATAATTAATATTAACCTAATATAATAGTAAAATATTAATTAAGTTATTTCATTAAAATATAAATTAAATTATTAAATAAAAATTAATAAAAATAATTAATATTAACTTATTTAGTTTTTCTGTTTTAAATTATTGGATTTTGTGTGTTTTACAATTTTAATTTTTAATTTTTTCTGTTATAAATTTTGTAGTGTCAAATCGGATGTAACAGAGCTTTAAGTTGGGAGCTAATGTCATCTTCACTGTTTGTTTTAACTTTTCATTTACTAATTTTTTTTTACTGTCATGAATACAAAATATATGTGAAATGAAAGGCCTGAATCAACTATTGAATGGGGATAAAAAATTTGAAAGCCAAACTAATATTGCAGTGACTCTGTCCATGCAAAAGACTTAGTTATATTATAAGGACATAATATTGGTTAGAAGCTTTGTTTTCCGGTTTGATATTGCTCATTTAATTTGTTTAATTTTGTTCTCGTAGTTCAGTTGAATTTTGAGAAGCTTCGTAATTTAATTTCAAAAAGACGAGGGACTTCATCATATTCTCCTACATTAAAGTAGGTAAAAACATAGAATTTATTTTATAAAATAATTATAGTGTAAAATATGAATTGAATTTATTTTCTATTTCAGTACGTTGAATAGTGAAACCGTGACGGAACAATTATTTTCAAAACAAATAATATCTCGAGTGATTAACTCTAATTTTTAATTGAGTGATTAACTCTAAGTTTTAGTTATATCTTAGTGTTTTATGAAAAATGAAAAGTAAACAGAGCTTACAAAATTTTAATTTAATAAAACAAAGATATCGTTCCACAGCTCCTCCTGGTGAATGAGAAGAAAGTAGGACTGGTAATAGTAAAAGGCCCTCTAAACCCTAATAATAAAAAGTTGTATAACATGTAACTTTGTATACGTGAAGGTCATCGTCCAAAGTACTAAAGCCATAGACGTTGTTCCCTTCATAAAACCCAAAACTAAAAAGCAAATAACGCTACATATACTTGTCGTTAGGCTTAATTTATAGTTGTAAACAGTAACAAGCACAGAAGCACATTATGCAGCAGAAGGTGCTGACACAAGTGGAATGTCAGCCTCCAATAGTGCTGAAGAGAAACGTTCCACATTCACAGAGTTGTTGTTATTGTAGTCTAGTGTCTCATCTTCATATATCTCCCACCACTTCTTCACAAGTATCTTGATATCTTCCCTCTCCATGTTCTCCTCCTTCCCAGTGAATCTCCAAGGCTTAGACCCCTATGGTGTAACCAACAAACATTACCAACTCATAATCAAACAAATTCATGTAACTAACGACTCTACATAGATATATACAAACACTCACAGCAGCACAATAATGAACCACTTGAACTTTGTCGAGTTCAACATTCTCGGGGTGACGCCACAACATGGCCAGCACAAGGTTGTACAAGTTTGGTATAGGCTTGTACTTGTCCTTGAAGTACATATTCAGAAAGTCCTGCCAACACATGAAAACAAATTCTCAATCACACTTTTAACTTGTTTATTTATCTAAACATGTCCTGCTACGTATAAACTCATACCTGCTCAGCAAAAGAAGTGGGTTTGGTGATTTGAACGGTTTGAAGAAGATCTCTGTAAGTGACAAGATTAGGCTCATAGACGAACATGCCAGCGTTGAAATATAGAGGAGGTTTGGGACCCAAATGAGAGGGCCACTGAACTTTATTAGGGCACTGTTGGCAGTAACTAATCTGGTACTGAGGGCTGTGGCTCCAAGTTTTCTCGCAGAAACAATCCATGACGGCATAGAAATAACTATCAGGAAGATCAAACAAGTGGTCAATGTTTCCAAAAACCTGGATGTCACCGTCTAGGTATATCATCTTGGTGTACTCTACAAACTGCACAAATTTTCAATCACAACAAACGAACCCATGTAAGAATGAATCTTCCATGTTTAAAGCAAAAACTTCAAACAAGCCTGATAAGTAAACACGGATTCTGTTATCACTTTTTTTTGGTAAGTTAAAACTAGTTTTCAAAACATTGTTATTGTTCCGGAAATTAAATGAAGAAAACTGAATCCAAGGGTTAATTAATTTGTTGATCCTTTAGGTAAAACTCTCTTAAAGCTTGAATGGAAATAAGATAGAGTTGGAGAAAGTTTGAATGGAAGCATGCTATTGCTAACGTGTTAACGTTAGGAACAAGCTATTGATAACGTGTTGCAAAAGTTTGCACGTGTTGATTTTTTGTTTCTCTTTCCGACAATGATAATTTAAGGAATATTAAACACTTTTAATATACTTCCCAGAAATTATTTTTTCAGAAGTGTTTTCAAACACCATTTTCCAATTTTAATGCTTCCAAGATACGTTTGGTAAATTCTAGAAATTAAAATTTGAAACATCTATATATTTAACAACATATTTGAAAATTTAGTTTTAAACAACGTTTAAAAAAATATAAACACATGAAAGAATAGGCAAAAGGATGCAAATAAATCACAAAATAATATTTTAAAAAATAAATAAAAAAACATAAAAGATGAAAAAGGATGCAAATGAAATCCAAAAATATATTTAAAAAAAACAAAAAAAATGAAAACAGAGGAAAAAGGAAAAACAAATATAATCCCAAAAACTCTTTGGGCCTTTAACTTTTAATTAAGGAAAAAACTAGATGGGCTACAAACAAGTACAAACCCTCTCTTTTTTTTTCTTTTGTTAAAGAAAAAAATGTAGTTTATTTAAGTACAAAAATGATATTCCATAAAAAAATTGAGAGCCAACAAGGTGTAATATATTATAAAAGGGATGAAGGAGGAGTATCATAGAATGGTTTCCCTGTACCAGACAACACATAATTAACATAAAAGGTGACAACATCCGAAACTCCTCCAAATTAAACGACCAATATGCACTACGTGTAACACATGCAACCATACAAACAAAAAAACCACTTCATAAAATCAGAAACTTGATTTAGGATAAATTTATTTGAAGTGAAACCAATAATAATTTTCAATCAGTAGTTAAAAGTATATAACAAAAAAGAAGCCTTTGATACAGATGTATATGTGCACCAGTTATAACTCAAAACAAAAAGTTAATATATATTTATATATATACCTCCCATATACGTAGCTTGGAGTAATTGATGACATAATAAGCCATGGCGAACTGTGTCTGATTCTCAGGTGGGTACACAGGTTGAATCTCCCTGACAGTGCAACCTTGGGATTTCAGAATCATACGATGTTCTTCAGGAACATCAGGTAACACAGCAACCACCAAAGGGTACGTGCTTTTGGCCTTTCTCAGCCCTTTGGCCAAACCCACCACACCCTTTACGTAATCACCGTTCCCAGCAAGGAAAGTCACAAAGGCACGGCCACTACGACCTTTGGGTTGCTCAGTGGTGCCATTCACAGTAACGGTGGTGATGTTAGGTGTCATGATTTCAATGAAAGGAAAGGGAAAGAGAAAATAGAAGGTTCCAAGAGTTTCGAACAAGCTTGGTTTGGTTTACTGATTAAGCAAAGATAACTGAAGAGGTTGTTTTGAATTGCAGTGTGGGAAATGATGGAGGTGGAGAGAGTCACTTATATAGAAGTTTTGGCCTCTTGAAGGCTGTTTCTGCTAATGTTTCATCCAACGGTTAGAGAGATCGCCTCTGGATCCAACGGTGCCAAATGGTTCTCGTTGAATAATCAAACTTTTACTTGATTAATTTATATAATCACTTTATTCTAGCTCTGTAACCAAATCTCGATACAATTGTCAAAAATACATTATTTGGGGTACTCATCACATGCACACACTATTTGGGGAATATTTATTTTACTAAAAGGTATTTCATGAATCGAGATTCTTCTCTTCTCTTCATAATCTATAGTATATCATCACCTTAGTACTAATTGTTTTTATCAGTCTTTCTATTAATACACATAATTATTTATAAAAACATTAAAATGTATTTTCTCTTAAATTGATGCCAATCAATTTTTCTTCAAACTATATTTAATATTTTTTAATAAAATGATATTAGAAACCAGTAAACTGCTGATGGAGTGTAGTGATGGAAACTTTTTTTCATTTTGGAGTCACTAAATTTTAATGATAAATTTTAAAAATTTGATAATAGTGTAAAATCTGAAAATTTTCATATTTTTTTATGAAACAAATAAACTGTTCTTTCCTATTAAATATTTACTAAAGAAAATTATTAAAAATTTAAAGACAAAAAATAATTATTTATTATATTAATTAAATTAAATATTATTTTAAAAACTAAAAAAATTATTAGTATTTAAATTAATTTTTATTATTAATAATTAATTTTAAATTGATATTAACTAATAATATTTTAACTACCAATTCTAAAATATAAATAATTAATAACTAAGAAATTAATATTTAATTATATACTAATTTATAAATTATTTATTATAAAAAAATATCATATATAATAATTTATTAATTTTTAAAATAGTTTCTAATGTAACTAATATAATAATTAATTATTTTTTATTTAAGAAATTTTAGTTGAGTGACTACTTTTAAAATGAAGTGTCATAACCAAGACTTATAAAAGTATTAGATACTTGACTGGAACAACTTTTATAAATTCTTTTGTTTTTCATTTTTCTAAAATTGAAAGTTATTGCTTTTTATTTCTAATATTATGTGAGTCTCGTAAACATAAAAAGCCAAATGATCATTATAAGCAATACCTATAAAATAGATTTAAATATAGCGACTTCAAATTTCCAAAGGATTAAAATAAAAATGTTTTAAAAAAATTAAACTAAAGTTTGTATGTTTTGTATGAACTAAAATTTTGTTTTCAATTTTAAAGTAATAAAAGATAAATAATCTTTTTATAAATAGGAATTAAAAATAGATTTAAACTTATAAATATAAATGATACTGTCACGGTATTTATTTATTTTTTTAAACATATGTAATACTTGTCATAACTCCTATGAAATGTCTTCAAGATAGTAAATACATACACAACACCACCATCATTCTATCATTCATTTTTATGACCCAGTCAAATTTATTGAGGAACATAAGGAATTCTTTTTTTATGACAAATTAAGTTTTAGTATAGTGGTCTTAAATCGAAAAGTTTAGAAATTTACCAAAAAAAAACTTTTATATTTGATTATTTATATACAGTAATAAGGGGTTGGTCTAACTGTTTCATTAATGTTAATTAAGTAGAAAAGATAAGTAATAATTATAAACTTTTCTATACTGTTGACGTACAGATATTACTTGACTCTTACGCTATTGATATAAAAGTTCCACAACTTTTGCAAACAAATTAGGATTAAATTTATGCTCAGCAAAGATGTCATATATAAATATATTATTAGCGATATTATTGTTAATTTTTTCAGATTAACTTTTCAGGCAACCAACCAAAAATTGCAGAAATTGATAATTTTGATGTAATTTCTTGAAGAATTAGAATCCATAAATTGTAAAAAAAACTACAAAATTAAGTACAACTTTATCTTAAAAAAATGATTTACAAGTATAATTTCAACTTTGTTTTTAAAAAAAATTACAAAAATTATGTTTGACATACATTACTTTCGTGTTATATAATTTTGTTTTTTTACTTTAGTCGTAGTACTTTTGTTTATATTCTTTTTACAGGAGTCGTGTTTTGGTCAACGCAACTTTTATTTATTTTTATATTGAAATTGTATTACAGTATAGAAAAAAAAAATACAAATCGTAATTATCATATAAACTTAAAAAAAAGTAAAACTCAAACACAAACTTTAATAAATAAATATTGAATAAAATAGATGACTTCTGTGTTATAAAAAATTAAAATTCTGTTTCTAGAATACTACTATAAAATTGTTGTGTTTTCTGAATAAGACTATTCAATTTTATAATTTTCTTACAATTTGTTCATACTAATATTTTTCTCGAGAAATTACACTACAAGAAAATGATGTTCTCCCAAAAGGATATAGAATACTTAAACTTTTGACAATTTATAATGACATGTTAATGTTTATATGCGTAATATGTTTATATGCGTAATACATTGGTGCAGTTTTGGAGTTTTTTCTTCTCCTTATCACACTTCATTGACACGTTTCATGCATAAACAGTTTACTCAACAAATATACGAGACCAATATTGCTGACGAGGGTTTTAGGTATTTTAGTCTCTTATAACATTATAACAGTAACATTTTCTCTTTTCTTTACTGTTTTTTGCATTATGAAGATTTAATTTTACAAGAAAAAAAAACTGAAATCATGTAAAAAATTATCAACTTTTGATTATATATAGGTAACATATTTGGTTTTAATGACGGTAAACAAAACCTATTTGACGCTTTTACATCTCTATTTTGCTATTGTAGTGATATTTTTTTTTCTTTTTAGGATTATTAGTATATTTGATTTGCATCAAACGAAAACTACTTGTAAATTTTGCATGATAAATGTCACACAGCTCACATATTTAACGTCAAAATAAACACTAAATAAGCTTGTGCCCACAAATATGATATATCTGATGTTAACATTGAGGACATTATTGCAAATCTTGTTATTGTTAACATTCAAAAAAATGAACCAAAATTCCTTGATTATAATATTTTAATATTTGGTCCACAAACATATAATTTACCAATATTTCTCAAACAGCTTAAGTAATGTTTGTTCAAAGTTCTTCAGAATAGTGGTTTTTTTTTCTCTCATTTATTTTGTTTTATTGTAACTTTTCAAGCAAGATTATTAAGAATCTGTAAAGTGTAAAGACAAATATAGAATATTATTAGTTTTCTGGTTAACTGCCACCGCCCAAGCAATAGGATATCATCACCGACTGGGCCCTACCCCTACGTAATTAGCCTATTTTTCTCCCCTCAAAATCACCTCACAGTGAGCCACGTAGACACTTACGATACACGTGGCTCTCTATTAAACGACTGTTCTTAATAAACAACACCGTCTTAGGTGAGGTGGGTTCATATTTACACTGGGCCCAACTCCCGCTGCTGCCACGTCAACGCTTATTCCACGTGGCAACTCGTCTTACCCCACACTTTTTCTTTTTTAATTAAAAATAATAATTACGTTTTTTTGTGGGGTCCATAAAATCCATTGCGTGTCTAGCACCCAGGGTCTTTCTCCACGGTGCGATATGTGTCGGCAACGTATAGAAGGGGTCTCCTGGTAGTGCCACGTGGCTATTATGTACCTCGTTGGACCAACAATGGTTCGGCGCATGGACGTTTTTTCTGGTTTAGTTAGTTGGTCTAAAAGCACGACCAACTCAAACATAATTAGCTCATCATCGTACACTTAACCAAGATTTGAGGATAATGAAATGAAATATAAGATTAATTTATTCTATATTTCTTTTGAGGATAATGTTTGTGAACTTTTCGCCCAACCGACCATTAAAGTATTGGATATCTGAATGGTTTGATTTTTGTGTTAAAATGAAAAAGTCTACTATATTTGGGTAGTTTAGATTGTATGGTTAATTAGGTTGGACTAACAGAATAACTATAATTGGCTTCAACAAATTCAGTGGTAAGAAAGCAAGAAAATTGGACTAACTGGAAACATTCGTTTGAGAATATTCCGTTGCCTTTATGACTTTTAATTTTAATTACTCTCTTCTTTTTCCTTATTAATTTCTTTATCTTCTCCAATAATAAAGCAGTCAATAATGTCTTTCCAGAAGTTTCGGGGAATTTTCTTCTTTTATTTCCCTTTCTCTGCCAGATTTGTAACCCTACTTATATCTTTCTATGATATAGGAGTGATTTTCGGAAATTAAAGCAAGATTTTATTGTCTTCTTTAAAACGTGATTACTTTCTTTTTATTATGATCCTTGATGTAATGACTCGTACGTACAAACACTGAAAACCATTTTACACGATAATTATTTTCTGTACTTAAACATTTTCGAAAATCCAATAAATTTTATGAAAATGTTTTATTAACACCTTTTTCTATTATCGTAGAGGTGGTATTGGATGAGAATGTGGCAGTGAGTTTTTTTTTTTAATTCTGATGGGAGTAGGCACTAAAGACAGTTTTGTAAGAGTGTAAAGATTTATCGTTTCAGTGCGGGTGCGGAAGCAAGATAAGTTCGAACGAAAGGAAAAAAGAAACAACGACTTCGTTTGAAGGAGGAAGAAAGAGGCAGCGGGAAGCATGAACCAAACAATAGAACAAGCAAAGTACAAATGATAAACGTTCTTCTTATGCGATCGTTGCTACTTCTTTGTTTGTTGTTCAAGTGTTCAACGTCATTGACTTTACTCATCAATCAAAACTGGTTCTATATTACATTAGTTACTAACCGGTGTAATATATTGGCTTACCAACTACACATTTAAACCCTTATATTACATTGGTCACCCACTCTTCATAAAAAAATAATAATTTTGAATTGGGTCATATATTACATCGGTAGATGACTTTAACTTGTCTAATATGAGTCACTATGAGTAAAAAAAAAATTTACACCGATTGTTACTAAGAACTGATGTAATATATATTTTTTACCTTATTTTAAAGTTCGTGCCTTATTACTCATTCACGCTACTATTCTATTTTGACGTTGTCACCGAACACAATCTCACACTCTATCGAGAGTCTAAAATTAATTTAGTTGTGAGATTGAAAAAAATATATGAAAGTTTTGATTCAATACTTATCATTGTGAATTTCTCATGGTAAAAAAATTTAAGAGTTTTATGCTAAAAGTATCATTCATGAGCAAATAAAATGAATATAACTTCATATTATCCATTAAAATAAATAATTGGTCCATCCAAATAAATGTGTGATTGAGAAGTTGACAGTTTAATAACTTCTTATATACATTATATATATATATATATATATTTCACTCTTATTTCAATTTGTAGAGATTTGTAATGAGAAAACTTGCTAGGGTAAGAAGAATCCATTCTAGAGCATTATAAGTTTAGTGTCTAATTGAACTGTTTATTTTAAAATGTCATAAGTATTTCAAATAAAACTAGCAAAAGACACCATTACAATATTTTATTTCAATTATTTAAAATTTGATATTTGTATTAATTTTAATTATATATATTTTTTGAATAATATTAATTTTATTTTAAAATTTAAAAGAACACATTATATATTAAAATGATAATGAGTTTCATCTACCACAAAGGTACTCCTACTAATTTTTTCTTGCTTTTTTGGTCACTTGACACATGTGTCAAAATGATACAACTTTATAAATTCCCATTAATAATACTTCACACAGAAAACCCTATAAATTATAATTACGGATATATAGAAATGTAATTTATATACACAAAATATGTTTTTTTTTTCATTATATATTGCTCCAAATGCTAAAATCACTGAAATATATGTGCCTTTAACTTGACTTTACTTGCTTTTAAATTATTTTCTTTATTAATTCTTTTTCATTCAAAACAATTTTTTTCTTAATCAACATTACTTCATAAGCATTGATAAAAAAAATTCATAAGCAACTGTTCTTGTATAAGGAATCTCACGAGATTTGTTTTATGATAATTTTTATAAACAATATTGTTTAACTTTAAACAACCAACTACATTTAAAACACTCATAACTAAAGTGATTTTTTTTATGCTAACAACGTCGATAGTCACAGGAAAAAAGTGCTTTTCTGTGTCAGTATGTTATGTGATGGATTGGCAAGGCAAATTACACGTGGTAGTCAAGTTAGTATGATGGTTGACAGAGTAGCTGAGGATTGTGGAATGCATTCCATGTTAAGAAGTGAACTTTAAACCTAATTCAACCTCATAAAACCGGCTCATAAGGTTGAGGATTGCACCCACTTATATACAATGAATTGTCTTAATCTCTAGTCGATGTGGGATTTCCATCACAGATGGAGATAGAGATGAAGACAATTCATTGTATATAAGTGGATGCAAACCTCACCCCATTGAGCCGGTTTTATGGGGTTGAGTTAGGCTTAAAGTCCACTCCGTAACATGGTATCAGAGCCATTTCAATCCTATCCTAGCGAGTATTTGTTGGGTTTATCAGGCCACCACCCATAATATGTTATCCCACGCACGAGCTTCTATCTATCACTCTCGGCGTGAGGGGGTGTGATGGAGATCCCACATCGACTTTGTATATAAGTGGGTGCAAACCTCACTTCATTGAGCCGGTTTTATGGGATTGAGTTAGGCTTAAAGTCCACTATGTAACATGGTATCAGAGCCAGATTCGAGCCTATCCTAGCGAGTATTTGTTGGGTTTATCAGACCACCACCCATAATATGTTATCCCACGCACGAGCTTCTATCTATCACTCTCGACGTGAGGAGGGTATGATAGAGATCGCACATCGACTAAAGATTATGACAATTTATTGTATATAAGTGAGTGCAATCCTCAACCTTATGAACCGGTTTATGGGGTTGAGTTAGACTTAAAGTCCACTTTTTAACATTCCACACGAGTTTCTTAAGAAACACTTCAAAATTTCAACTCAAATACGTTGTCAATGTTGTTGATAAGGTTTCAAGTTAGATCACCATTTATTTTGTTTTAATCCATTTTACATCAGCATAATAAAATTAAGGAGAAATTAATACTTAGAGGCTCATGAATATTTCACAACTTCATATTGTAGCAAATCCGAACAGATGTTCTAAATATAAGTGAAATACTGAAAATTGATGGAAAAGTCTATACACTAACAAGTTTCTTCCCAAGAATAATGTCATCTGTAGAGAAATCAGCCTCTTTCCGGAATGTTCCTCTGCCAAAGTCCAGATTATATGAGTCTGCAAGACCTCCTACAAGGTCAAATTCAGGTTCCCATCCAACTAATCTCTTTGCTTTCTCAATTGATGCAAAGAAATGCTGCACAATAAAGAAAATGAAACAACAAAATATCATTAGACTATATAATGATGTCAATTTTTTCTAATAAACTATACAAGTTACAGACACTTTTTCCTCATTCTATCTGATTTGTGTTGTTGTTTCACCTGATCACGGAATGGAAATGACTTCTTTTTCCCAAAATCAAAATCTTTAGGGTTGTAGTGAACGAGCTCTGGCTCTGGGAATCCACCAGCCTGAAAAACGGCAAAACAAACAAAGGATATATTAGAAAAATATGTCTCAAATGTGCTCTCTGTTGGTCACCTTAAATATGACTATATGCATGGCATGAATAACTTACCTTAGCACATGCTTTTGCTAATCCATCAAATGTCACATATTTCTCTCCCGAGATGTTGAATACTTCCTTGCTGGCCTTGTCATTACCAAGAACCTGAACGAAAGCTCTTGCCAAATCCTGTCACATTTGAACCATATTTCAGCCAAAATCACAAAATGTCATAAATTTACAAACTTGCTAGCTATAGATTAGTCATATCAGTTAGTTCTAAATGCACTTTTTAAGATAGTATTAGAGACCCTCTTTAATTGTTGGTGTTGGAATTCTCCTGCTATTTGAGATATAACTAACAAGTTAGTTTCATTTACTGGGGACCATTTTTTATAATCTTCAAAGGCATCCAAAGAAGGCATGCTGATATAAAAATCTTGTGGCAAAATGAATATGATCAGCTAAGAACAGTAACATAACGAATTCATACCTTAACATGACCAAGTTGAGTTATTTGTATTCCTGAGCTAGGGATGGGAATTGGGCGACCAGCTTTCAATCTATGGAAGAACCACTCTTCAACAGGGTTGTAGTTCAAGGGTCCATATATGTAAACTGGCCTTATAGAAGTCCAATTAACATCCTTTGATTGTAGCAAACTTTCTGTCTCAAGCTTTCCCTTGTGCCTACTCTTAGGATCAACTGCATCAGTCTATCACAGGAAGCAGGGAGTTAAAAGAAAACTGAAATTAATTATACTGGAAAGTGAGAATTTTTTTATAAAGGACATTCGTGTGCTTAAAATAAATTTTAACAATGCACTCTTCCCTGCCCATATATAATTTTAATTAAGATATTGAAACGTAAGAGCTGCACAAGAAAGAAAAATCTTTCCCAAAGCACCATGTTAGTAATTTTGTGAATAAATAAATAAAATGGCTGCATAACTTGGAAAAACTAAATGATATGAATTTAAAGGCACCAAACAATTCCATCGTCACTACAAATTTCTGAAATTACAGGAAGATATATATGTTAAAACGTAACTGACCTCTGCATGAGGTAATAGGTCAGATTTGAGATAGACACCAGCGGAAGAACAGTAAATAAACCTGACAATGGGAAAATTATAAGCAAAATGGAGATTAGAGGCATAGTACAAAATATTATCAGAGACATTTTCTCAGTATGCTATTTAAATTTTATAATTTAATTATTTGTGTAGCTATGATGTTTAACATCTGAGTATTTCATTTTTAAATGAAATATTTAATATAATCATTTTATTAAAAATCAATTGTCTGACTAATCTTACCCTTGCTACCATTTACTACTATTCCTCTTTGACTTTGGAAAAAAAGCCAATTCAATTTCACATTGATCTCAATCTGTATACCGAAAGTCTAAGCCATCTAATTCGTGGCAAATTCCTATTTGTACATATCAAAGCAAATGAAGAGCGTGGCATGACAGTTGATATAGCTTCTTCTAGATTTCAAGAACTATCTTGTGGAGCCAAGAATTGGAGAACTCCATAAATTATCACTGTTACAAGTGATTTTCTATATTGAATGTGATATAATGAAAGAGAATAGTGTGATGATTCTCTTGAACTGCAATCAAATTTATTCTTAAAATTCAATTGACTAGGTAACTCATTAACAAAGTTGAACAATGACAATCTGCTTTTATGGTATATGAAAGACAGATTAGGCAGCTTACTGTTCCAGATTAGGCAGAGCATCCAGTATGGGCTCAACTTCATCTGCCTCTCGTCCTGAAACATGCCGAAAATTTTATTTGAGTCTCATGGAGAGATAAGTTATGAACCTAACGAGTAAAATATATAATGAAACTGCAGGAAAACAATACGAACACAAGGTGTGAACAAGTAGGAATTTGCATACCATTTATGTCATATACAACTTCAAACCCTTCTGCTGAGAGACTGGATTTTACAAATTCAAAGTCCTTCCTGTCTCCTTTCAAATGCAAGATCTGGGAAATTAAAGATGCTACAAAATGTAAATGCTCAGGAATGACACACATTCTCATCACGCCTTACAAGAAGGTGAATTCAATATTTAATTTGCAATTAGATACCTTGGAAGAAAAATCAGCATAATCACTGTCTGATTCACCTGGCAATTGTTGAGTGACAGGCGTTTTACCTCTTGTAAATAAAGTCACCTGCCAAATTCATATGTTCTATCATCAAATATTCCTTGGAATGTAATTCTGAACTATATGAAATTACCAAAAATAGGTACAAAAGCTTTTCAAAGATATGATTCCTTAGAGGAAGGAAAAATCATTCCTCAAAACAAACACAGGCGTAGCAGAGTTAATGCTAAATGGGTAAGTCATACCTGGTGACCCTCTTTGACAAGGAGCCTAGACAAAAACACTCCAATAAACCTGGTGCCTCCCATGATGAGAATTTTCTTGGTGCTTGATGCGGAGACATAGAAAGACCCTTTTGGCTGCCATAATTTTCTCTTCAACTGTACCCAAAATAAACATGCTGGAAGTTAGGGAGGAGTATATGTGCTTTATTTATCACTTGGATGCATAAATTCTTCAAGATATTAACTCAAAAGTTTGTGGAAAACATTAACTAAATTCAAACAACAGGACAAATACAGGAATTGTGCAACTGAGATCACCTAGTATTAGTAACATATAAACAAACATACAATACAATAATACAATGCTGTTCACCATCTACTGATAAATGCACACACAGCAATTATAATTAGTGTAGAAACACCAAAGGATTGAACATGGAATTAAAAGAGACAGGTATTGGATGAAATGATATTGATGATGAGATAGAGATTAGAGAGACGAGGACCTGAATTTGAGTAGGAAGTCTGGTTCCACTGAAGTCAGAAAGAGAGGAGGCCAAGGGAGAGAAAGATAGTTGGTTCTGTTGGAGTGCCACCAGTCTTGCCATGCTTCTCTCCACACAGGGTTGCTATGTGTGTGTGTAGAGAGTGTAGTAGAAAGAGTATGGTAATGATATGGGGCTGAAATTTGAAGTGGTTTTCCTTTCCCTCACCCAACTAACTAACTCCCCACCTCTTCTTTGCTTATGATAAGACAACGACCCTACTCCATCTGAATCCACAGCCCCTCGTTCCCCTCCCTCTTTCACATTCATTCATTTTTTTTCTCTCAAACCATATAAAATCTTAATCCATTTATTCATTACAAGATAAAGTTGCAGCAATCATACCATTGTTCACCGTTTTTTTTCACGAAAGTAGTCTAATTTTGAATAATTTTTTTACGAAAATAGATAATTCGTATATTATCTGGAGACTTTAGAGTGAAAGTTGTATCCATAAATTCTACTTTAGGCCGAGTACAACCTTGTCATTTTTATTAAACAAAGTAGTATGAGATGACGATTTTGATTAAATTTAAAATTTAAGTTTAAGTGAAGTTAAATATAATCTATATGAACTGAAATGATACTGGTTATATACAAGTTGTTAAGATGACGAATAATCCATTTTTGTAAAAAAGTTTTTTTTTATCCAAAATCGTAATTTAAAAAAAAAATACATTGGTTTCGTGAAAAAAAAAATTGCTCACCTCTTCTCATGTGACGTGAATGTACCTAGACATATCTGTGTTGTTCCTATGCTAGAAAAATTCCTCTTTGAGATTCCAAGCTAAGAACGACAATATACATGATGAGGACGGTTTCTTCCTGCACTTTCATAGGTTCTTCGTCACCCCCATATACATATACACAACACAACGTGAAAATATTTTTATATCCTTCTTGTGTCATTCCCATAGATTACCTTTCGAATTATGTAATCTGGAATCTAAAAAAGACTTTCAGATTATATAATCTGTAAACTAATTACGAATTTGAAAAAAAGACTTCCATGTAATCCGGAATATTACATAGGGGTATTTTTGAGGTGAGAGAAGAATATATGGAGGTGCAGGAAGAAATAACCCATGATGAATTACACAATAGCATTCATGTGCTAGAAATTGAAAAAAAAACTAGATATCTGTTGATGGGCCCGACCAATAAGAATTGGGCTAGACATGTGTGGCCCAATACACCCTTTTATAGAATAAGTATATTTAGAAACATGTATACGAATATCATCTGTTAGTTATGGCGCACTCTTTCAGAAGTTCTTAATGCGTTGTTATTGTTCATAAATCTTTCCGAAGCTTGATCTCAGTGACAACTATGGATCTTGGGCAGGTATGTGAAGTTTCAATCAATTCTGTAGTTCTCTGCATTTCATTCTATTAGGATAATTGCATACGATCTGGTTTCTTTGTTTCAATTTCATTCTTCATTTCGCCCCTTCTTTGTTGAGAGACATTTTTAATTTTTCTCTTTTACGTTGAAGAAAAATAATTAAATTATGTGCCGGACATATTTTTGTGAGAATTTCACGTAATGTACCCCTAAATTAGCACATGTCTTAGAATTCTTTATATACATTTCCACATTTCTTGTTTATAAATTCAACTCAAGTTCTTTGTCTGGCCTTTGATTTGGTTGGAATGATTGTATTATCGTTCTCTTTTCTATGATAGTTAATTAATCACATTGTACTCTGCGTGCAGCCTGTGGAGGAAAACTACGCAAATCCAAACACTTGCTTCTTTCATGTTCTCTTCAAGGTTCACTTTCTTTAATGTATTTGCACTGTTTCGACATTTTATTCGCCAATGGCAATTGGTAGTTCTGAAAAGTGTAATGATTTTCACTTTTTGTGTCTGGCAGGCTGCGGCTTTGGCATTTTACATTCTCTCTGCCCTCTTTATTGATAACTTTGTCATCATTTTTGTGGTTACTGTCCTTCTAGCCGCTCTTGATTTTTGGGTAGTCAAGAATGTGAGCGGGAGAATTTTAGTTGGTTTACGGTGGTGGAATGAAATAAATGATCTCGGTGAGAGTGTTTGGAAATTTGAGTGTCTTGATCATGAGGTGCGAATTGCTTGTTTTATTCAGTTGCAACTTGCATGTTGTTATCTTATTTTTTTAAATAATATCTCTCTATGACTCTATCTATCTATAATGTCTCAGCTGAGTTGGATAAGATTTCCATCCGAATGCTATGGAGATATGTTACGTATTTTGTTTGTTTTTTCTCCAGTCATTGGCCCGGATCAACAAGAAAGATTCATGGCTTTTCTGGTGGACACTTTACCTAGCAGTAAGAAAACATCAATTGATTAAAGCTTGTGTGGCATTCCTGTTTTTCATATATCCTTTAGATGGTTCATGTGTTGTTTTGATATCAATACTGAATAAGGATTAGTGTTCTAAATAGAGTGACCGATTCTCTTAAATGTTGGATCTGAATGGAAAATATAATTGACATTTGGGTTTTGCCACTGCTTACATTTTGTTTTTTTATCACCCCTCATTCAACAACTTTGTTAACCAGTACATCATTTTCTTGTGTATTCCTCTACAGGCAGTTGCATGGACTATGATGGCAATATTCTCACTCATAAGGCTGCAAGCTGATTACCTCCTAGTTGTTGGAGTTTGTTTGACCCTCAGTGTTGCAAATATTGTTGGTTTTACCAAATGCCAAAAAGGTATGCTAATTTGTGTATGTTCTTACTATTGTATCTTATATTTCCAATAATATTTATTGGTTTAAGGTGGGATCAATTGCTGGAAATAATGAGATATTTTCAGTTCCAAGCGAATACTTGTTCACTCCAATTTACCTCCATTCTTCCAGCATAAATTAATTCATTATACTATTAACATATAAATAATGTCATCTTCAAGAGTTGAAATCGGGACATATTATCTGATAGCACCTGTTTCTCTTGTGGGGATTCTATGAAAACATGTTTAGAGTTCATTGTTTATAGTCAAATGGCAGTTTATGAATTTTCCTATAATTTTCTAGATTGGCGTGACTGGCACTATTTGGCTTCAACGTTATTTCTCTTCTTTTGTCATAATTTCTTGCCGTTGGGTCACATGATAAGTACTTTCTGTATGTAAACATTCACGAAAATCCAATAAAGTTAATTTAGTTTCTAGATTGAAAAAACCGTAGGAAAGTTTAGATTCAATCCTTATCATTGTCAATTTGTCAAGGTAAAAAAATTCAAGATTTTTATGCTAAAAGTATCATTCATGAGCAAATAAGATGAATGCCAGTTCATATTAGTATCCATTAAAATAAATAAGTTCTTGCGGTTGGGTCACGATATTTGGGTCAAAGGTTATAGATGCCACTACTATGTAGGATTTTATGATTGTTAATAACTTTTAAATTGCATTCTTTGTATATTTTGCTTGAAATTACAACCTATTCAGTGGACTGTTTGGATTAACAGGTATTAGATAATTAGGATGCTCTCAGTCTATAAGAAATTCTTGTCTTGTCATCGTTAAGATAGTAGAAATGGTTGTACACTTGTACTGGCAATGGTTAAATAAAAAGGAAAAATTATTTTGGCATGAAAACGGAAAACAAAAGGAATAACACTTTGTAAATTGTAATAATATATCGCATTATTTTTTTGTGGGGATGAACTTTAGGTTCTGTATTTTAACTGTTGCATCAATGTTTTCTGCATTGCATGCCACGAAAATATATTTCATTTTAATTGATGTGGTCCTGTGAATATGCATGATACATATACGCCTTGTGAGTTCCTCTAAGCCTAGTTTCTTCTCACATCGTGAGACTGGTAGTGCTACCTGTGTCTCCCTTTCTTCTCTGAATTTAAATCAACTGTCCAGAATTCATGTCCTCTACCTTGTCCTCCCAATAGAACAATGACACTTAGTTAAATGAAAGAGTACATTCTCTTTCATGTTTGTCTGAGGTATCATTTTTCTATCAAGGGAACAAAAAAGAGGGCAGACAAATGAGACAGATGGTTCTTCCTAAGTGGAAGGATTTCTTTCTACACAATGTTCCTTTTTGTTTGGCAATACTTTATATTAAGGATGAAAAAAAAATCCAAATTACAAAATCCAATCCATAGATCCAAATCCATATTAGTTTTAATTCATTTAAATAGATTTATCTCAAATCCAAATCCATATTTTTGGATTTTAAATCCAATCCATTTAATTGGATATGGATTAAATATGGATTGGATACATTTTTGGATTATCCAAATTGCATTTTGGGTTGGATTTTGGCTTGGCCCGATCCAGGTTGAGCCAAAACAATCCGGGTCAAGGTTGAGCAAAGTCGGCCCAAGTCCACGTCAAGCCGAGTCGTCCGGGCCCAATTCGAATCGAGTCGGTATGGGCTAAAGTCGACCAAGTCGTTCTGAACCAAAGTCGAGCCGAGTCAACCTTGGGCCAAGTTGAGCTGAGTGGCCGATATTGAGTCGACTTGAGTCGAAGTTGGCCCAGGCCAATGTCTACTCGAGCTGGTCCATGCCCATGTTGAGCTGAGTCTTTCGGGTTCGATATGGAGTCGAGCAGGCCCGGGCCGATATCCAGACAACCAGGCCAAGGCTGATGTCGAGCCGAGCGGGCCCAAGTTGTTGTCAAGCCGTCCAGGCTCGGGCCAATGTTGAGTCGAGCAGGCCAAAGCCGATATTGAGCCGAGCAAGCCCGGGCCGATGTTGAACCGAGAAGGCCCGACCGATGTCGAGCAAAGCAGGCCTGAACCGATGTCGAGTCGTCCAGGCCGAGGCCGATTTCGAGCTGAGCAGGCAAATGCTGATAGAGCCGAGCGGGCTCAGGCTGATATCGAGTCGATCGGGCCCTGGTCGAAGTCGAGTCGTATGGGCCCGAGTCGATGTCGAGTCGAGCGGGCCTGGGCTGATATTGAGTCGATCGGGCCTGGGTCGAAGTCGAGTCCTACGGGCCTGGGCCGAAGTCAAGTCCTACGGGCCTGGGCTGATGTCGAGTCGTAATGGCCTGGGCCGATGTCGAGTCGTACGAGCCCGGCCCGATGTCGAGTTGTACGGGTTTGAGAAGATCTAGAGTCTTACGGGACCGGGCCAATCTCGAGTCTTACAGGGCCGAGCCGATCTAGAGTCGTACGGGCCCGAACCGATGTCGAGTCATACGGGCCTAGGCCGATGTCGAGTCGTACGGGCCCGAATCGATATCGAGTCGTACGGGCTTGAGACAATCTCGAGTCGTACGGGGCCGAGTCGATGTCGAGTCGTATGGGCCCAGACCGATCTCGAGTCGTACGGGCTTGAGACAATCTCGAGTCGTACGGGCCTGGACGGATCTCGAGTCGTACGAGCCCGGGCCGATCTCAAGTTGTACGCGCTCGGGCCGATCTCAAGTTGTACGCGCCCGGGCCGATGTCGAGTCGTACGGGCCCGAACCGATGTCGAGTCGGACATGCCGATGTTGAGCCGTATGGGCCCGAATCGATATCGAGTCGTACGGGCCCGGGCCAATCTAGAGCCGTACGTGCTCGGGTTGATCTCAAGTCGTACGAGTTCAGGCCGATGTCGAGTCTGACGGGCCCGGGCCGATGTCTAGTCGAATGGGCCCAGGCCGATTTCGAGTTGTATGAGCCCCGACCGATGTCGAGTCGTACGAGCCCGGGCCTGATGTCTTGCTCTCTGGGCTCGGGCCGATGTCAAGCCATACGGGCCTGGGTTGATGTCTAGCCGTCTGGGCTCGGGCCAATGTTGAGTCGTACGTGCTCGGGCCGATATCGAGTCGTTCGGGCTCAGGCTGATGTCGAGTCGTACGGGCTTGGGTCGATGTTTAGCTGTCTGGGCTCGGGCCGATGTCAAGTCGTACGAGCCTGGGCTGATGTCTAGTCGTATGGGCCCGAGTCGATGTTGAGTCGTACGAGCCCGAGTCGTACGGGCCCTGGCTGATGTCGAGTTGTCTGGTCCCGGGTCATTGTCTGGGCTCGGGTCGATGTCGAGTTGTACAAGCCCGGTCCGATATTGAGTCGTACGGGCTCGGGCTGATGTCGAGTCGTACGAGCCCGGGCCGATGTCGAGTCGTACGAGCCTGGGCCGATGTCGAGTCGTACGAGCCCGGGTCGATGTTGAGTCGTACGAGCCCGGGCCGATGTCGAGTCGTATGGGCCTGAGCCTAAACATCGGTACGGGCCCGGGCTGATGTCGAGTTGTCTGTTCCTGGGCCAATGTTGAGTCGAGAGGGTCCGGTCAATGTCGAGTCGTTCGGGCCCGGGCTGATGTCGAGTCGTCCAGGCCCGAGTCGATGTCGAGTCGTCCAGGCTCAGGCCGATGTTGTGTCGTTCGGGCTCGGGCCGATGTCGTGTTGTTCGAGACCGAGCCGATGTCGAGTCGTCCGGGCTCAGGATGTCGAGTGATGTCGAGTGGTCCGGGTCCGGGTCGATGTTGAGCCGAGTTGGTCCGTATCGGTCTGCGCCCAAGTTGAGTCGGAGTAGGCTCAGTTCGAGCCAAGTTAGTCTGTGCCCATATCAAAATGGATTTAATGTATTTCCCAAAATGAATTTAATATAATTAAGAAAGTGGATTTAATCTAGATTTAATCCACTTAAGAAAAATCCAATTAAATTTATAGTTAAAAATGATATGGATTTTAATTCTAAATAGATTGGATTTTGCATGACCACCCTACTTTATATTTATTAAACGGAGAAACATTTTGCAATGGATAATACTACTTAGTTATTTTCAGATGCTAAGAAGCGGATTCAACAATTTGCCTCCCAAACAATTGCCTCACGGTTCACATCTACATTACAGTCAGCATTCAGTGTTGTCTGAGGAATCTTTTAGCCCTACATCAGCTGCAGAAGAAAACTCTGCAAAGGAAATTCTTATCTCAAAACCGCCTATGATGACTTGAGGATGGCTTTATATAGAATGTAGGGATTTCAACTCCCTCCCTGTTCTCCAAGGAAAAGTATAGACTACTCAAAGTAAAGACTCAAAGAGGAGAGGTTGCCCTCGCCCGGTCCTGCAATCAGCTAGATGACTCAGTGGGTAGACTATTAGGTAAATTGTATTGCGTATGAGCCAGCACATGCAAAATTTTGTACCTTCCAATGTAACGGCTATGACTATTATTCTCAAATCACATGCTAAATAATTACTTTTTTCATGTGTTAATCATATGCTTTTTCTTTATTGTTTTTGCATTCGTGGTTTTAGAATCATGTTTCCTATTACTCTGTTTCTGTATCCATTCTACCATTTTTGTTATAAAAGCTATGATCTGCTAAGCATTATTATGATGACATCTCAATTAAGCCCATACTCGCGTGAACAAGAAATACAAAACAAACCTAAAAACAGTAAATCAGCCCTATATCTAAAAAGAGCATATTTAATGAAATCCAAACAAACATGTTTACGAACCACCTCATATACAGAGAATCAACTCAAATACTTCTCCATTTTTTTTACGAAATCTCTTATTTGACAACTTAAACGTAACTCGGAATCAACATAAACTATATGGTAAATTCAGGGTGTGCGGAGTTCAAAGCATATAGTTTTCCTTTATGTGCATAACCAATATTTGGAGAGAGTTTCTTAAATCTAATTCGGACAAACTATTAATTTCTTTTTCCGCGCATGATTTGGTTGCCTTATTGCTCCCCAATTGAAAAAAATTGTAAGATTACTTCCTGTGGTGTTTAGAGTGTAAGATGTTCCTTTCCACGAACAAACATCAATTCTTAATAAATTTTAATAGAAACAAATACATAAATTAATTCCTATACCTTTTTAATAAAAAAAGTATAAATTGCGGCTAATTTTTGTTGAGATTATTTTGGGCACACATCTTAATTATGCTTAGCGACTTTAATTAGCTAATAACGAGTTAATAACACAGTATTTACAATGTAGTTTACTTAACTTTTTGTGTTTTTATTATGTAATATAATATAAATAAACTGATAAGACAATATAAATATTTTTATATTATTATTGAATTATAAACTGTCATGTAAGTTAAAAATATACGGATTTTTATTATAATTATTTTAAATTACATGTACAGGAATTTTTAATTAGCTAATATTGTAATTACTTTTTACACAAGCTGTCTCTGGGAAAATTACTCTTTTTTTTGTTATATGTCTGTGTATACACGATGTTTGTGTGTATTAATTAATGGACATATTTTTTTAATCTCTTGAAATTGAAGAATTGATTTTAGTTGAGAAATGTTAAGGATGGGCAATGATGAGTGGTGTGTCAACTGAAGGACGAGGAAACTAACGTAGCTTGTATTGACCTTTGTGAATTGATGGAAACTCCCTTCATCACAAACTTTCCCTTTCCCAAACCTTATTAACTTTTCGATTCAATTATTGCAATCATCACTATCTCCCTTCCTTCCTTTCTTTCTCCCCTTTGATTTTGAGCCAGAAAGAGAAATGTTGCAGTGCATATTTCTTCTGTCTGATTCTGGGTAAGATTCACGCATTCCCTTACTCTCTCTACGATTTTCTAAACAAGTTAATTCCAGTTTTCTCAATTTCCGATTTCGAATTTAAATTTCTACTTTAATTTGATGACTCTGAAAATTGGATTCCTTAGAGAGGTAATGCTAGAGAAACAGCTTAGTGGGCACCGCGTAGATCGCTCAATATGTGCCTGGTTCTGGGACCAAGCCATTTCTCAACCTGATTCTTTCAAGGTTTTCATTTTCATTCCTAAATATTTCATTTTTCTTTGCCTTTTACTTTTATTTACCTTCTCTTATCTACTCTGTATAGCAACAACCAGTTATTGCTTCCCCCACGCATTATCTATTCCAAGTTTTTCGTGAGGGAATCACTTTTTTGGCCTGCACTCAAGTCGAAATGCCCCCATTGATGGCCACTGAGGTATGTATCTTCCCAGTTATTTGCAACTCATGCGCCCAATGCGGCTGTATTCGTTTTTTTTAACCATCTGATTTTTAGTTCCTTTGTAGGGTGGCTGATGTTCTCAATGAATATCTTGGGGGATTGAATGAAGACTTGATCAAAGACAACTTTGTCATTGTGTATGAGGTATTAACAGTTGCCAAAGTGGTGTTTTGCGTTTTACCCCTGTCGATTTGTTGTTTAGATGTAAAGTTGTTATGTTATTGTAGCTTTTGGATGAGATGATAGACAATGGCTTCCCGCTAACTACAGAACCTAACATCCTGCGAGAGATGATAGCCCCACCTAATATTGTTAGCAAAGTTTTGAGTGTTGTAACTGGCAGCAGCTCCAATGTGAGTGACACCCTCCCAGGTGCTACTGCATCTCTTGTTCCCTGGAGAACAGCGGACACAAAGTATGCCAACAATGAAATTTATGTAGATCTTGTTGAAGAAATGGATGCAACAATAAACAGGTCCGTCTTCTCGAATTGTTGTCTTTCACTTCCAAACAGAGATAATTTTTATTGGTGTTTTGATATTTTTTTAATTATGGTGTTATTTGTTAGTTATCTTGGCTAAACTTAGAATGTTAAAAATTTCAAATTGAATCTTTTTGGGTAGGTCCCTTTGGACATTGTTTTACATAGGAAACTTTGAATCCGAGACCGCAAGCAGAAGAAACTATGTGTTGTACTTGTTTGCCTTTACAAGAAGAAAATATCACTATAATACATTAACAGTGAAAGCTTATTTGTGGGATATGTTACTATATAACTTCTGAAACTGTAGTCCTAATCGAGGCAAATGATGTGTGATCCATATAGTCAATCTCACTTAATGAGATAAGGCTTTTGTTGTCGTTGTTAGGTCACTGTACAACTTAGTAGTGTAGTTTTCCTTTTCTTCCCTCGTCTGCTTTGACACACTCAATCTTCTTTTAGTGGATTGAAGTTCATTGTTTCACTCCTTATCTTGCAAACTGAATATTCCTTGAAATAGTACAATGACATAATGATTAAGCAATTGGGCAGGCAGCTCTGCAAAGCTTTAAGTCTTGTGTATATACACACCTATGCACATAACATCACATTTCCAATAAAACCATTTGAGGCAGAGATGCTAGTTCAATTTCAAATCATTCAAGTGTGGGTCATTCATTATGTTTAATAAATAACTAGGAATGTGACAGAGATGTAACAATCAAAGGATGGTGGCAACAGAAATTCCTATACTTTTTTATATTAACATGGCTTCCGTTTCTGGCAATGAGTTGAAGAACAGTGATCTTTGGATTCTTCTTTCATTTCTTTTATCCCTTTCCATTTTCATCCATAGCCTTTCGCAAGCTTAACAAGATATTTCTGGTTATTGGACGCTTTTGTGGAACTTCATATGGCTAGGGCTGAATTTTCAATGATCGTCTTCATACTCCTCCTTAGTAGTTAGTATCTTATGCACTGTTGCTTCAGCTCTTCTGTTATACTCGTTGCTAAAGTTCTGTTGGTTCAGGGATGGAGGTCTGGTGAAATGTGAGATCAGTGGTGAGGTTCAAGTGAATTCCCATATCACGGGTCTTCCTGATTTGACTCTTTCATTTTCAAATCCTTCAATCCTTGATGATGTGAGATTCCATCCCTGTGTTAGATATCGGCCCTGGGAATCCCATCAATTTCTTTCATTCGTGCCTCCTGATGGGCAGTTTAAGCTCATGAGTTACAGGTATGGTCTCCAGCTTTTTATTGATGTCTGAATTGGGATTTGAAACCTTCATTTGAGAAGTCGGTATGAATAACGATATAATTATGAATGTGAAATTTCTTTCAATGGTATCCCCGAATTTCTATTTATCTAAAAGTTTGCACATGTCACCTTTGTTTTTCAGAGTTAGAAAATTGAAGAACACCCCAATATATGTAAATCCACAGTTGACTTCAGATGGTGGAACATGCCGTCTTAGTGTATTGGTTGGAATAAGAAATGATCCTGGAAAGACAATTGATTCCGTTACTGTTCAGTTTCAGCTTCCTTCTTGCATCTTATCAGCTGATCTGACTTCAAATTATGGAATAGTAAACATACTGTCTGACAAGGTACATATAAGCAACAATCTTTCTTTTGTTATCTATTGTAGAAAAGCAGGAAGTCAAAATAGTCAGATATAACTTCTTCTCCCTTCTTTTGTGATGGAGCATTCTTTGTTTTTACAGACATGCTCTTGGTCCATTGGTCGGATCCCAAAGGATAAAGCCCCTTCAATGTCAGGAACATTGGTGCTGGAGACTGGATTGGAGCGCCTTCACGTCTTTCCCACATTTCAAGTGGGTTTTAGGATTATGGGTGTGGCCCTCTCTGGTCTGCAAATAGATAAACTGGATCTGAAGACGGTACCCTACCGTTTTTATAAAGGTTTTCGAGCTCTTACTCGGGCAGGAGAATTTGATGTGAGGTCATAATTGTGTATTTACCATTGAGTGATGTAAGACTTGTAATGATTCTGGACATGAAATTTTGTTCATTTACTCGGCCGGTTTCATTTGTAAAGAGTTGGATAGTGTTCTCTTCTGGTTTCAAATTATTTTATTAGTGGATTTATCGCGTAGGTTTATGAGAAAATCTTGCGACTTGTATCACGAATCTATTTCTCGCGTTGAAGATTGGCATCATTGACAATGAATTTTGTCGTTAAAGATCTTAGATGAATGAGTGTTTCCCTCTGTTTTATTTTATCTAGCAATTTACTTTGTATTTTGGATAAATTTTAGATATGAAGCACTATCATTCGAGTATCTTAATACAAAATGGAATTTATGGCATAGAAAACTTTCACTTCCATGTGGGTGAAAGATCATATGAAGAAGTACTGTTGAGCACAAAGTAATTGTTGCATGTAAGAACTTGAGTAACGTAGAAAAGTTGAACAAACATTATCATCGTATGCCAATCTTATGATATGAACTTATCCTATTTACGCTCTATGCTTGGTTATTAGATTTTCTTATTTTACTTAAAGCTTATTTTATCCAACTATATAGATTTTGTATTATTGATATAATAATTAAGTCACTTCATCAACCACAAATAAAGAAAATTAAGTCACTTCCGGCACAACAGTGGTTTAACATTCATATTTTAGATGTGGCTTAAAATTTGGAGACAATTTTTTATTTAGTCTGATGGTTTGAAGAATTGAGATATACCACAATAGCTCATAAGAACAGTTAAAAGTCATCTTCACAGGCAGACTTACATAGATATGATAAGAGTGTAACAAAGCAATCTATAGAGTCAAAATTATGGCAAAAAAATGATAAGAGAAAAATTATCTTTAGAATAGAGAAGAAATAAAAAAAATAAGAATATATTTCAAGAACAAACAACATCTTTATGTATCCAACATTCTAGTTCTAACCGGCAATCTTGTTCACTCGAAACGAATCCATGACTCTACGAAGATCACTTTCCTCCTCTGCAAACACATTTTCTGGCACCTGCAATCTCAACTCATACAGTTGGTTGTTTTCAACCCCAAGAACAGATAGGTACCTCCGATTCCATTCCAGACGAGTCACCCGGTCTTGTGGCATAACAGCAAGTTCGTTGTTGTTCGCATATGACTTTATGTTTACCTAGCAACATAAAGACAATAAATTCAATTAGTCAATTATGTAATTTTCCAATCAGGAGTGAGAAGGCATATGATTTATGAACGCCTTCAAGATGCATTACTTACTCCGAGTGATTTTATTACCAATTTCTTATTCACTTCATTTATAATTGTATCAACTAGTTTTATCTGGCAATACCATGATCATCCTTGTGAGGTGTGTTTGTGACGAAAGAAAAACTCATGCAACTGATTATTTGAATGTAATTGTTAACCAACCTCAACTTCATAGTATAACTTGCCATCATCAGCTACTCTTGAAGAAGTTGAAAGAATATTTGATTCACGTCTAACACCGAGTCTAGTAGACATAAACTCAGTCAGACACTGTTTGAGAACTTTCTTTCCAGCTTCTTGGGGTGGACCCAAGTCTTCAACACTCTTGTATTGGGAGGATGAAGGTGAAGAAATTTCAAGAGAGAGATTTTCATCAAGAATATAAGGGTCCCTGAAGAATATGTCAGCACCAGCACCACGGACTTGAATCCAACTCCCTGGGTACTGGAATGAATAACCATCAAATGCATCTATGTATTCGCGGAACACAGGAGATTGTTGAGCCAGTGCTACACCGACCTCTGAGAGAATGTAGGTTGATAAGATCAAGGACACTGCTTTCCTTCTTGGAACTGCAAAACCTTTAGCCTGATTATATATTATCAGAGATAAAATCAAAGCCAAGTTGTAGATGGATCATACCAAGATAGTAAAGAAGAAAACGTTCTCCCAGGTTGGACTAAGATTCTAATATCTGGTCTACAACCTTTCTAGGATATAGCAGACAGAATTACTACACAGAGTTACTATTATTCTTAGCTATATATTGTTGGCCATTCATTATTTTGTTGTAAAGATCAGAGATTCGAAAAACTTCGGACCCATTTGGTCTATGAAAATGTTTTATGCTTTCACTTTTTAATTATAAACATGTCACCATGTCAGTGTTTTCACTATGTTTCCTATTTATGTGCACTACTTCTTCTACAAACTCTTGCAATCAAAGAACAAAGCAAAAACAAGAAAGTGTTGTTATAATTAAAATTGAAAACAGAAAACAAAAAACATAAACAATATTTCGCACTAGACAAGCCCTTTGCTTCTCTTTCCACAACAAACACAATACCAAACACAAATTGATTAGAATATCGCCTGAAACAAGAGTGAACTCCACTAACTAGTTAAATTTGTAAACGGGAAAATGCAACAAATGCTGACAAATGTATCAACTGAAGTAGAAAGCTTAGAAATAAAAATAAATCATAAACCATCTCTTTCTTTCCTCTGGCATTTGCTACCGCGATACTCATTTAAGTTAGATACCAAGCCACGAAATCAAACAATAAAATACCCGAATTACCCAGGACTTTTTATTTTATCTAGTTTATGTTTAATTTACATGGTCAAATTCCACAGCATTCCACTATCAGATGCTACAATGAGTAAGTGATTATCAATTAAGACAAGGAGAGAAAAAACACACAGAGGCGAAGGACATAACCTTAAAGTATGAAACTTTAGTGGAATTGGATAGAATTACCGATTGGGTTGGGGGAGAAAAGGAGGAGCGAGGGGAATGGAAGGAGTGGATGTGAGTGGGCAGTTGAAACGGCGGCGTTTGGGTAAAGGGTCGTGGCAGAAAACTCTGCATTATAATTGCATTAGCCATTGCCAAGACAAGAGAAGAAAAGGAAGAGAAGAAGAGATCACAAACACCAAGTGGCCACCAACTGTAACACCACACCACACTTTTATCCTATTGTTAGATTCTCTCATTCATATCTACTTATTCTCATTTTAAACTATTATTCACCATGCTTTATTCATTTTTTATTTATAAAAAAAATACTATTTCATATTTCATTATTTTATAGCTTAAATTTTGGCATTGTATATTAAATAATATCTTATGTATTTTTTCATCACATGGAAAACTATTTTCAAATATGATTTTATCACTGTTCTTGTAAAATTATTTCATCTAACGGGAAAAATGCTAAAAGAAGAATAGATGAAAAATTACAAAAAATAACGAAAAAAAAGGATTAAATTATAAAAAGAAAATAAAAGTACACTTTTTAAGAGAAATAAAAAAATATAAATAGGTAAATGAAGATAAATTAAAAATAATTAGTGATTCCACACTTTTTCATTTTTATCTTTTTCTCATTTCTCCTCAAACAAAATCACTCACATGTGTATTTCTCATTTTTTTGTCATCTCTCCCCTATTTTTCTTTCTTAGTTCAAGCAGAGGCCATTTTAAAAAAATATTTATCATATACCAACTTTTTCTACCCTGACTTTTAACCTATTTTATTAGTTGAGAGAGAAAAAAAAATGTGCGAAACAGTTTGTAATTAAATAACAATATTGAGTTACTTTATATATTTTTATTGCATAAATTATTTTCTCTTTAAAATTTCAGGTTATAATGCATAGAAATTAAAGTTTGTGCAAAAAAAATAAAATTACTATGCTTACGTTTTTTCTTAAATTTTGTTGTTAGATGAATACTCTGACATGCTTAATTTTTTTTTTGAGAATAAATAGAAAGAATCTTAAAATAAGTTTTTGATTATAGTAAAAAGTAAATTATAATAGGCTAATCTGAATGCAGTTTAAGAAATTGTTGAACAATTATGTTGGAGGCAAGAATTTTGCACCAAAGAAGAAAAACCCTATTTCCATTGCAACTTCTCCAAACATAGGAAAAATGCATCAGTTTACAGTGATCACAGAATAAAAAATGACGGTTGAGAGTTACTACTGCAAACTTCAAACCCCAACGTTGAGGTTAGAAATAGAGAGTACTAAATTTTGTAAGCAACCAATAGATCTACTCGTAGATATTAAACTATAAAAATCTAAAATAAATGATTTGCTAAAAGAGGACACAAAAGCAATATCTAACCATGGTGATTCTGTGGTGAGAAATCAGAATCTCACTCTTGGTTTCCCAAGGTAGCCTTTCCCCTCCTATACATAATAAAGTATCAGATATCAACATTCACATTCACATTCACATGATTTTCTCCATTGTTGTTTTTCTTACCAAGTTTAAAACATCCTTTCTTATTCACCATTTCCGTTAACCTGATAAAACATTCAAAATCATTTACATCAACTACTTCCACGTACTTCGTTTGTATTCTTTTGTTATGATCACGACCAACCTTGTTTGCAACTGCACCATGAAACCATCCCCTAAGATCCTAATTGGTTACAAGAATTCATGGTTTGCAAGATGCCACCATACTCTAACCATGTCTATGTTCAATAAATCCACCACTTGTGGCCTCAATCTTCATCTCATCACCATGCAGCGCCCTTTTCACGCGCGGGAATTTGGACGCATAATGCATGGTAGCCAACAAGTTTTCGGGCTACCCTCTTCGAGTTTTGGCCAATCAAGTTCCATCGGTTTAAGCACAACAAGAATCTCAAAACGGGGTGTGTCTTCCATTGCCGGAATAGACTTAAAATTCAAGTCTCGTGACTTCTCAAACTCCGTGGAGACATATGAGAACGGTAATGGTAAAATGGTTTGCCTAAAGGGTGGCATGAATGTGAAGCCAAATGTGGGGGAAAGGGTTGACAATGACGAGGATAGTGTTGGAGGAGAGGAAGTGTCTGGTTTAGAAGTTGGCGAGAAAAATGAGAAGAGTGAGGATGTAGAAGAGGGTGAGAAGGCAGAGGAAGAGGAGACTGAGGTGGAGAAAGAGGCATGGCAGTTATTGCAAGAGGCACTTGTGACCTACTGTGACCACCCTGTGGGGACGGTGGCAGCGAATGATTCGGATGATCAACAACCTTTGAATTATGATCAGGTTTTTATAAGGGATTTTATCCCTTCGGCTCTTGCTTTCTTGCTCAAGGGAGAAAAGGAGATTGTCAAGAACTTTCTCCTTAACACCTTGCAACTCCAGGTAATGTACCTACATACACATGCATGGACAAAAATGTGATGCTAGTACTTGTTTGTTATCATGTCATGATTCCTTTCTCTCCATTGATGTTTAATATGCTGCATCCTTCTCCCTGTTCATTTGCAAGAGTTGGGAGAAAACAGTGGACTGCTATAGCCCAGGGCAGGGCCTGATGCCTGCTAGTTTCAAAGTTAAAACTAAGAAACTCGATGAAGGAAAAACTGAAGAAGTTTTAGATCCTGATTTTGGGGAATCAGCAATAGGCCGTGTTGCTCCTGTAGATTCAGGTTAGATTTTTCTGTTCTTTACGACGTGCCTGCTGCAATAGGGTAATTCTTTGGGAGATTGCGTACGTGCATTGTAAACAACAGCGATTTTTCAGAATATCATTTGAGTAACATCGCAAAATGACTCGTTTCTTTGTTTGGTTTCCTGGTAGGATTGTGGTGGATCATCCTGCTGCGGGCTTATGGAAAGATTACTGGGGACTACGGCTTGCAAGAAAGGTTGGATGTTCAAACGGGCCTAAGAATGATCCTTCATCTGTGCTTAACGGATGGCTTTGACATGTTTCCTTCTCTGTTAGTAACTGATGGATCTTGCATGATAGACAGGAGGATGGGTATTCATGGCCACCCCCTTGAGATTCAGGTGAGTTAATAAGCAATGTTTGCATTCTTGTGTTTCACAATTAGGTGTTATAAGGATTTGGAAATATTGTGTTCTTTGCCCTAGTCTGTTATAGCTACTCCTACTTTTCAACATTAATGTATCTGGGTTGAACTTGAGATGAGAAACTGGATTCAGAATTTTGTGTCTTCGCTTAGAACCTCTCTTTTTGGTGGAACTTATGTGGTATGTTTTTGCTTTGCAGGCCTTGTTTTACTCAGCTCTTCGCTCTGCCCGTGAGATGCTAGCTGCAGATGAAAATTCCAAGAATATGATCGGAGAAATTAACAACAGACTCAGTGCACTACAATTTCACATCAGAGAATACTATTGGTTGGACATGCAAAAGATGAATGAGATATACAGGTACAAAACAGAAGAGTACTCATTGGATGCCACAAACAAGTTCAACATCTATCCAGATCAAATCCCTTTGTGGCTAATTGATTGGGTTCCAGAGGAAGGAGGATATCTGCTAGGGAATCTGCAGCCAGCTCATATGGATTTCAGGTTTTTCATGCTTGGAAATCTTTGGTCAATCGTTTCCGCTTTGGGCACCCCAAAACAGAATAATGCTATTTTGAATCTGATAGAAGCAAATTGGGGTGATCTCGTGGGGGAAATGCCTCTTAAGATATGTTATCCTGCCTTGGAGCATCATGAATGGCGAATAATTACAGGCTGTGACCCCAAGAATACGTATAAATTTTTCCCTTGATAAAAGAAAATACATGAAAGAACGTATAGTGTTTGTATTATTGCCTCTAAGGTGTACATCTCAAGTCTTAACTAAAAACACCATGCTTAATTTATGCAGCCCTTGGTCATATCATAACGGTGGGTCCTGGCCAACCCTTCTGTGGCAGGTAAATTTATTTCCATATTGAAAACAACTTTGTTTTAATTAAGGAAAGTTGTGAAAATGTTTTTGTCCATCTTCACAACTAAACTTTGCTTATACTGATGTGTTTGCTAATGCATCATGTCTTCAGTTCACACTTGCATGCATGAAAATGAATAGAACAGAACTAGCGGAGAAAGCAGTTGCTTTGGCTGAGAAAAGGCTGCCACGTGATTCTTGGCCAGAATATTATGACACACGCTCAGCAAGATTTATTGGCAAACAAGCCCGGCTTTATCAAACTTGGACTTTAGCTGGGTTCCTTGCATCTAAGATGCTTTTGAAGAATCCTAAATTGGCCTCCTTGTTAAGCTGGGATGAGGATTTTGAGATCCTTGAGACTTGTGTTTGTTTGCTTAACAAGAGTGGCAGAGCCAAATGCTCTCGTGACGCTGCCAAATCTCAGATTCTCGTGTGATGAGAGGCCTTTTTTTATACAGTAAAAGGTCTAGGGTATGGTATGAGTTTTATAGGAAATAGTAAAAATTATATTGGTTGTGAATATGATAAATATGGCTTTCCTTTGGTGAGAAACGGGGATTCTCACTTATCTGTATATATGTAAACATGTACACACTGAATTTTCTCATTATAAAATGCTCCTCGGGAGCACTATTAGCTTTGCTTACTTTTACTTTTTTTTCTTTTATCATTTGCTCTTGTAAAAACCAAAACCTTATAACATGTCTTCCTCATTTCAAAGATACGAAACTTGCCAGTTGTGTCAACTGATCTTTGCAATGTAAAAAGATGCTCCCCAGTTTCAGAAAACACACAGCCAATGATCAGAATACGAGAACAAAAGACATCTCAAACTGCGAGATGCAAATATCAAAAAATAATACTAACATTCCAAATATTCAGTCCATGAAATACCAAACTAAATCATGACAGATTCTCTTTTTAACAGTTATGTTATGACTAGTTACCAATTTGTATTGAAAGGCTTTTCTGTATTAAACATCTTGTTATTGCCTGGTACAACTGATTACGTTTAGTCGATATGGAATTAAAGAGAGGGAATCTCAATCCAATTACTAGAGGTGGTAAACTCAGAATGAAGTTTGAATTCCAAAGAAGATATCAATCAAAGAATTCAACCTTTAGCAGCTAATATGTTTTCAATGAATAATGTACATCCCAACCACACAACATATGTAAGCAAATCATTAAACAGAAACATGAAAACATTAGAAACATGCCGAGTTGCCAAAGGAAAGGCATCGCTCATGTTAAATGAATAAATAAAATTGGTTACCTCTTATTTGCTGTCTACATTATTCAGTTAAAAAATGTATAACCTTTAGAAAAGGGTCTACATAGTAGATGCTGTGTAAAACTAAATTTCCGAACTTCACAGAAGTCCTCTTCTTCTCTTATAGTCACTGATAGTTAATGTAAGTGCATGCCTACTCCCATCATTCTCAGAAACCCGGCACCCAACAGTTGCTTCTATTTTTTGTTTCCTTGACAGAAATCCATTTTTGAGTCCCTGTGGTCCACCAAAATTCTTGAGTTCAGACAGAGAGATAGGCAAGTCGAAATCATGCAGCATGTTTAATTCTGTTCCACCATCCACAGGAGCATTGGTATCAATCAACTTTCCTTCTTCAGCAGCTGCTTGCAATGCCAATTCTGTTACTTCAACACCGACCTTTGTTGTCACAGCTTCTTCTTCTTTCTCTTCCCCCTTACTAACTTCACCATCCTTTTCTCCTTTATCTTCATTCTTTTCAGTATCTTTACCGTAGTAATTCCTCGATCTTGTCCACCTCCTCGAAAAGGGATCATAGCCTTCCTCACCAGCTTTCAAATTTGCATTCAACTGTTTATGTTCAGACAAGTTCTTGAAGTTCGCAACCTTGTTCTTCCTGTTCATCTCGGCCAGCCTCAAAGCCTTGGTATCATTCTCCCGGGATTTACGAGATGCTTCCAAATCCGCGAGCTTTCTCAAGATCCTATCCATCTCTGCTTCATCATTCTTACATTTTGCAACCTCCAACAGATTCTTCAAACGATCCTTCTCCACTGCAATGTTAAGTGGCCTAGACGTGGCTGATTTTTTCTCCTCTAGCATCTGCTTCACAGTGGCAGCTGAATAAACATACGCGCTAGTTCGTCTTATGGCCTCCTTCTTCTCCAACACACTCATCTTACTCGGCAGTTGGCCGCCAGTTCTTTCAACTTCTCTAACCCAATGTCTGAACTCTCTCTCCAAGGGTGCAGAATCTGAAATTACAGCCACCTGAAACTTTTTAGCAGAGTTCTCACTGCCCCACACACAAACTAGATACTTGTGAGTGACTCTATTCTCTACCTTATAATGCTTATTTGGGTCACCTCCATCTACTCTCTGTACTATGCAGAGTCTGTAAACAGGTCCACTTTCTGACTTTCCTATGCCAATTCTCACGAAACATCCAACAATTAACTCCTCAAAAAATGGTTCATTTAACCACTTCACAAGCTTTGACCTCCTAATGGTGATTTCCCTTATGTTCTCAAATGTTGGCATCTTTGACTCATGAATGTTCTTGTCATCATCACTGTCACCCAATCCACCATCATCAGATGAGTCTCTTTCACTGTCAGACCGAATAGCACTCTCACTCTGACTAGAGCTACTTGGACTTGCCGTGACCCCAGGTTTCTGCTTGCTACTTGAGCCTGATCCTGAAGCCTTTCCCAATTTATCGTGAGGGTCTAAGATTTGTTGCTTCATCCTTTTGGCGCGCAATTCACTTAGAACATCTCCCTTGGAAGCCGTCCTCTCAGCATGTCTAGCCGAGGAACGAACCTTGGCAGATGATGGGTGATGAGATGAATTTGCTGCAGAACTAGTCTTTGCACTTGCATTTTTGTTTTCCCTCTTCAATCTCATTTTCTCTTTGATTTCCTTGTCACATTTTTTGGTTGCTCTATCAGACAAAATCATCTCCCTTTCAAGTTCGGTCATATTTGCGAGCTTTTGTTTGTCGTCTTCGTTCTTGTAGAGATCACTGCCAATGTCAGATTCTTCACTGCTGCCACCATCTCTATCGGGAACTCCATCCTCCAAGTCACCCCCACCATGCTCATTGCGAATACTATTATTACTACTTCTTCTGCTGACGTCTAATCTCTTCTTCAGCGGAACATGGGATGAATACCTCTGTGTTTTCTTGTTTGCACCCTCATCAGAGTCTTCTTCTCTGGAATTACTTCCACCATCAGAGAATGCCGCACCACCCTCACGTTTGGATTTGGAGTTCCGAGGCTTGTGGCGCTTTCTCACCGGAGAACTAGTCCTTCCAGCTGCCTCAAGCAGCATGTTTTCCAAGTCTGCCATCCTCTCTTATGTGTTGATATATATATGCAGTCTTCTTGAGTGATGTTAATATTCCGACTGAGTCACAACTCAGAACCCAAAAGCCAAAATGGAAATCTTACGATGAGATCATATGCATTATAGTTAACAATAAACTTATAGTTTCTGGGTGACAGTACTCAACTCACTCATCTTTATAGGCCCCAATATGTAATGTAACGCATGCATAGAGTCAAAGTTACAAAAATAATAATAAGCCAGAAAAGATAAAAGACCAAATGAACACCTGATGAGAGGAAAATGTGAGAGGGAACAACAACACCAGCAAGAACTGCTCCTGTTTCTACAAGTTATTTCAGAGGTCCTCCTGAGATCACTGGATGCCTTTTGCTGTGTTTTAGTCCTCTACTCACAAATTATATTCTTGTAACAAAAATTATTGCGAATTTTACAACTCCAAATTTATAGAAACTAACTCCTATAAATATGTATCACTTGCGTATATGATGCTTGACTCGTTCAATATAAACAATTTTGGTTATATATTGTTGTTGCCATTGGCATGTACATATTGATTCTAAATAGTCAACGTTGTTTCTGCATATTTCAAGCGCTGCATTGTACCTTGGACAAATAAAACTATTTTCTCACAAATCCACATAGATTAGCGAGAACAATGAGGATTTAATACATATATTTTATATTATGAAATATAATGGTGCATTAGTAATAGTTGTGTTATTGTGACTAATAGCCCTTTCCAATTATCTCATTCACAAACATAATTATATCCTTGATTTCAATTTTAAACTTTGTTCCACTCATCGGTAAAGAAAGGTACTGCAATTATCTGATAGAGATCCCTGATACAGTATTACTTTTATGTCAACCACAACAAATACTCAGAAACCATAAGTTGGTCCACATGTGGATAATGTTTGGCTAAATTTATATTCAAATTAAATGTTGAGATATACGTGTTAATGTTACGTTGGCAACCTTTAAACGAACTTACCTAAAATTGTGTTTCACTTGACGAGATATTCTCCAAATACACGAAGCGTGGCGGTGGAAAATTCATACCAAACATCAATTTAGAATAACATCAATTGAATTCGTATTGAGTTTCTAATGAAATAAATAGAATGAGTATAAAAAAATAGTCTATAAATACATTGATTTAAAGTTTTAAGTAGAAAGTGTATCATAATATTTTATATATAGATTCTTTGCGGCCGTTGATGTTATAATCGACGATTCAGAGAGCTATATGTATTCGAGATTATTTAACAGAAATTACAAATTTACTATCCAACTCTCATTTCTTTTTTGGGAATTGTGGTGTTATTATAACTTTTATTTAAAATTTAAACTACGTTACAAGTTATGTAAGCAATGGAATATTTAATGTTCAATCAATATATATTTTATGATTTGTTTTAAGGTCAACTCTTTTGATAAATTAGAATTTCAAATCAAAGGTATTAGATAATTATAAAACAAAATAAATTAGATAGCATAAATATTTTGTACCAAATTTGAAACTGATCAGATAATTTTGTTGTAGCGTGGGGGTTTGAGTGACGTATACTGTTTGTTGTTCATTACCTTACTCTTTTTCATAGTTCTGGTATGCTGCTCACGTTCTTTATATGATTCCTATTTCTTTAGGCTAAAAAACCACACTTCATCATATTAGCTGAGATATCTCAAATCATGAGTTTTTTTTTTCAATTAAAATTCAATTCTTCTCCTTAAATAATTACGGAAACACACAAACATCAATTCTTAATTGAAAACCTCATTGGAAAGAGACCCAAGGGTTTCGTTTTCATGTCATAATTTCGAGTAGGGTATGTCCATATCCTAGGGCGTGAACTATAAGCTACAAATATTAGCTGTGAAAACAAGCAAATAGAAGAAACAAAAACCCTAATATTCCATAAGCACAAAATAGTCATACATCTGTGAAATCGGAATACGAAACAGTTTGTTGTTTCCTCCAAACCCATAACAATACTAGTATTATGCTATGAATCATAAAATAAAACTTAATAATGATAGTGAGTAACATTTTGGATTCATTGATAGTAACCAGCGGGAGAGAAGGTTGTTGAGAATGAATCAGACCTCTTTGACTTGCACAGCCGCGGCAGGGTCCTCCACGCGCTTACTCTCCTGAGGCTCCTCCTCAATCTCGAAGGCGGAGACGGGAAAAGACCGATATAGCCCTGCGGGGGTTTTGAAGGTGATTTTGCCTGTGGGAGGGTCATCGACGTAGATGTCACTGAGCGTGATCCAGAGCAAGAGCTCCTTCGTCTTCACGCCGGTGAGCTTCGAGATCCTTCCTTGTTCCACATGAGCAGTGACCTCGGGCGCGTAGGAGACAAGTTTACCGATTTTTTCGAACTTGTGAGTGTAGCTCTTCTTCTGTTTGAGCCAGACGAAGCCAGTTTGTCTGTCGTAACCGCACTCCTCTATGTCTTTGAGGGGCAAGAGACCGTTGGGGAGGGCGATTTCCTTGAGAAGCTCTTTCGACTTCACTTGGCAGATTTCGTCCCCGTGGTACACCTCCGATCTGATCTTGATATCTTCTGCTACCAGAGACATGGTGACGACGGCGACGGCGACGGCGACGAATGCTTTGAGCTCTTTTGGGCTATTCAAGAGACACAGAGATATTCACCTGTCTGTTGAGATAGAAGACCCTCTCTTCTGTCATATATAGCTCTCTACCTCTCACATTAACCTTTCATCTCCCCAAAATTTCAATCTCTGCCCCTCTCTCCCCCATAATTTAATTAAAATAACATTATCTTTATCATCATAAAAAATAATTAATTTAGCAATAAATTAAAAATAAGTGATATTTCATTGCAATTAATAATATAAACAAATTTAGTTTTTTTTATAAAATATTAAAGCTAGAGAAATATAAATAAATAAAAAACTTGTGGTTTTGAGATGTTGATTGGTGTCATTTTTAGAAAGATATCAATTCTGTCTTTCTTAATCGATATACTTATTGCTGAACTAAAAAGAGAAATTCACCTTTATATATTTTTTATTAGAGATATTAATTTCACTCATGGAAAAAAATAATAATCATATCCTAAATAAATGTGAAAGTGAGAAAGTGACTTAGGTTGTTTATAGTGGACAAATAAATGAGCACCATTAAAAATATTAACCAAATGGTTAGAAAGAATGAAGGTAAAACTGTGTTATCAATCTTACAACAAGTGTACTTGTTGGTAAAAAGTTTACTGTTTAATTAATATGAATCCGTGATAAAGGGTTGATAATAATACAAGTATAAGGTAAGATTTGATGAATTATAATAGGTTTATAGTCCTAATTACTAAATAAAATAATGAAAATTGAGATTTATTGTAATTGTTTGATGTTGTTGGTGATTGGTAACAGTTGAAAATTGATGGCATAATAAAGAGGGTAGAAGTGAGGTTGAGAGAAATGGTTTGGAAAAAATATAGTTGGGAAGGTGACCGGTATAATCATTCTCACCGACATCTTCAACAACTTTCCTTTTTTTTTTCTTTTTTTTCTTTTTTTTCTTTTTTTTTCTTTTTTTCTTTTTTTTTTCTTTCCCCCTAAGGAACAACCTACACACGCTTTAAGTAAATAAATTACTCTTTTATTACTTTTATTAAATTCTAAAACTAAAATTATAACTTCTTCTTTCTGTACAAATTAGACTAATTAACCGTAATAAAGGACTATTTAGATTATTAAGGCAAAAAACAACCACTGATTGCTTCTCGCGTTCTTTCTTCTATTTTGGACCGACTTCAATACCTTCACGTTTCAGTCACTAAATTAATCGTCAACACTTTTAATACTAACAAAACTATATATAAAAAAAAAAACTGTGATTAAGAATCATTAATCTGTTTCACAATTGTATCATCAACTTTAATATATTCAATATTTTTCTTTTAACTAAAAAATTGATACTAACTAGGTTAGTGAAATGAAACGGAGGAAAAATGAATCAGAATATCAAATTTAATATTTTAAAATATAACTTAATTGAATGTTTTAAAAATATAAAGACCAAATTAATGAAAGAGTACATTCACCACTTTTTTTTATCACATTTTATTTAATTAAATTGTTATTTTCTTTTATTTGGAAATTTTTTAATTTTATTGTGGGTACGTAATATTTTCTTTCCTCATACGAGTTTCTTGTGTTGTTTTTAAACACTTTTCTATTCCGAGAAATCAAATTGTGATTTGTATTAGTCTTTTACGTTAATTCAGTTTTTTGATGGTTTATTTTAAATTTTAATCGTTTAAAAAAAATAGATTGGACCATTTGAGACTAAACAGTTTGATAAAAAAATCATTCTCCCAAATATGTTTTTTTTTCACATTATACTTGAGAATTATTTAAATTAATAGATAAAATGACTTGTTCATGCATATTTGTTAAACGAATATTTATTAGTTTTTTTATAAAATCATTACTTTGTTTAAATAAATATCAAAATGGTTATAATTATAACATGAACCGTGAAGAAGAATCGTGATACATGCATTAAATTAATATTAAAAAAAGTGCCATTATTGGAAAAACCGGTGCAACGACATATGTTAAAATGTTAAATTATTTATTTGATTAAAAAACCGGAGTCGATTATAAAATATGACAAGTTTAATTAAGCACTTCTACACCTCACATTATGGGTTTTTTTTCATCTATAAATACTCAAACGAAATTAGGTGTTAGTTATAAAAGAATATTTTGTCAATTATTATTTAATTTGGTATTTCTATTTCTCAAACTTTTAATTTTTTTTTCCTCTAATTTAAGAATTAGTGAATATTATCCTTCCGATTGATGTAGTTATGTGGGTGGTGATAATTAAAAGACAACATTTTCAATAGTGACCATTTTTATTACTTGCGTTAATGTGGTATACTTCAGAGTCTAAAAGCATAATGGATTAAAATATTTTGTTTTGATTTAAAAAACTGAAAAAAGTCATTCCCATATTAAAAAATCATTTAATATTTTTCATTTTTATATCATAATTAACTTTATATTGCGCATTTTCCTATCGATTTTATCAACGAGTGTGACTGGTTGAATATGTAAGAATGAAAGAAAAATAAGGTAGAATAAAATGAAATAATATAAAATATAATAAAATAAAAATAGACGTTTTTTTTTTAACTATAGTCAATACTAAAACTTATACTTTCATAGATATTATTTAAATTTCCCATATCAGTCTTAGCAAATCTAAAAGCTAGAAAGGTATTAAATAATGAAAATGTATTATTTCATAGGCTTATATTCTATTTCATTTCATTTGATGAAAAAGGCTAATAGGAATTTTGAACTCCAGATAAGGAAATAAAAGAGCTTCTGGTTAATTTTTATTTATCATTTCTAGTAATATTATAGAGACTAGATAAGGTAACTACTATTTTATTTGAATTTCTTAATATAATTAAATAGATGTATTAGATTTAAATGTAATTTTATAGCTGAATCAAGTGACTTTATTTGTTTGAAGAAAGTGATTTAAACAGAATGCAATACAATTGTGCTTTCTCAACGCATGTAAGATGATGATGATGATGATGACGACTTGGGTTTGTTAACTCCGAGTGAAAAATCAAGCAGGCTCACGCACATATCCGTATCTTCCAACTCATTCTCTGCCCGAAAGAGATCAGAAATCCACAAAGCTCTCGTATGAACCTCATTGTTGTCATGGATCTGCAATGTTTCAATCTTCTCCAATCCTCCACATTCCTCAACCCTTTTAGCAAAAATATTGCCATTCTCATCCTTGTCAGCTTCTCCAACTGCCAAAATGTTCACCAGCCCTTCCAGACAAAGTGTCACCATCTTTGGGTCTGGACAGGTCAAGAGCTCACATACTGCCTCAATACAACCCACAGCCGCAAGGGACCTACGATAATAATGTTAGTAAAAATTATTAGATCGACTCTTATAAAAACACTTGCATTATAGTAAAAAAAATTATAAGAATGACTTTATGAAAATGATGTAAGTGAATCCGTATTCAAATCTCACAGTAGGATCCTTGTAGATGAACTCATTATAATAATATGGAAAAGAGCAAAGATTTTGCAGCACCAAAAAAAGCATAATGAATATATCAAAGAGCACGTCAGGTATCGTCCTTGTACCTGACATTGTCATAAGATCCTTTAGAAGTGACATTGTAGATCGCGCAGACAGCCTCCCTCTTGACCTCAAACTCAGCAGTATCGAGAATTTGAACAAGAGGAGGAATAATATTGGCATCAAACACAGCCTGCAGAAATAATAAAATAACTAATTTTTCAAAGGTTTCACTATTTTTTATGTAAACAGATTTCCGTAAATTCTCATGATCACTTGTTATCTTATCACCTAATTCAAATGCATTCCAATCCAAAAAACATAATCACTTTCTCTCCATTCTTCACCCCTAAGGTGGACCTCGATTCTTTCTAGAAATGAAGTTTACAGAAAAATATTTCCGCTTTGTATTGAAACCTGCAAGAACTTCTTTGTATGAACTTCCAGTAAGAAACGGCAAGCATATAAAAAAAAAGTTTTTCCGTCGTACAGTCATGGAGATGAAAACAATCCCCGAATAAATTACTTTACTGTTATAAATTATCAAATACGGTAATTTAAATGACCAGGCAATACATTCTCAAGCACCCGATACTTGTAGCAAAAAATATTAAACACTACCGTGGGCCTATTTCAATATGATATTTCCTTAATAAATGGCTTGAACTAATGGTAACTCAACAATATATAGACTCAGAGATCCATTAGCCTTTCCTACCTGTATTTGAGCTCGAGTCCCAGCTGTGATATTTGCGATTGTCCAACAAGCTTCTTTAAAGATGGATTTTGTGTATTCACGCGTAAGAAGTTGGTGAAGACACGGAAGCAATTGGTTATCAATCAAAAACTGAAAATAAATTACTTAATTAGTAGCAATTGAATTAGAAGACGGTATATACAACGTTTATTTATTCAGAACACAGAAGATAAAAGATGAAGGGACCAGAAAAATGATATTGTCCCAATATTCAAATGACATGTTGATCCCAATATGTTCTACAACCTCTATAATGACAAAAATGTGTATGTAACAATTATATGATACCTTGCCCCCACAACATAACAACTATATGAAACATGGTCCTTCTACCTGTGCCTGAGCCTCATCACCAGCAGCAATATTTCCTAAAGCCTGAAGCGCAGGTATAATAACTGAATGCGATGGATGCCTGCTAAATGAAATTTAAATCATCTCAAAGTGCGATAGAAAAAGAAAATGGTACGCAGAAACATCATGAACTGACCCATATTTTTTTCTAGAAAATGAAAGTCACACAAAAGGTAGGAGATGATATATATAAGCTCAAAAAAAGCAGGGCGGCATACTGAAGAAGTTGCACAAGTCTTGGGCAAACTCCTAGTTCAACAATAGCTTGACTTTTGCCAATTTGACCTTCCGAAAGGTAAGCCAGAGCCCAGCATGTATCGGTTAAAACTTCCTCATCGGTCGCGTGGACGAGTTGTTGAAGAGCAGGTAAGGCAATCTTTACCTGACAATGATCAAGCCATTTCTCACTAATATAGTACTAATATACAACAGTATGCATGTTACGATAAAGACGAATGTACAAATTAATAGCAGTCATATATAACTATTTATACAAGATATTACACAGTTCTCAGTCTAACAAGGGAACTGGATTCAGTGTAGCAAAATTTGCATGCTTACACTCATATGTTCATTATATCTGTAAGCATTGAATGAAGATTACACCAACCAAATTTTAAATGTGTGCTTTAACGCCGATTAACTTAAATAAATCAAGAATCATCTGATTTCCATCTTACATGACATTTTCAAATTATTGAATGGTGAAAGCATGAAATTCAAATAAATCTCAGAAAATAAAAAATTACCTGTTCAAAGTTTACTGGAGGCATTCCAAGGAACAAAACAGATAAACACCACGTAGCATTTCTCAACATATACAATGTTGAATGTGGTTGCAACTGACATAATAATGGCTTGAGAGCACCATGGTTAAGAGCAAGATCCCTATGGTCTGGGGAATCAGCAACAATGTTCCCTAAAAGGCATACTGCCTGTTCAAGACATGGGAAACCAAACTCTGATTATGTATTTTTTTGTTCCTTTTGAGGGTGGTGGTAAAAAATAATCAAGAGAAAGCAAATAAAAGTATTAATAAATACTAAGGAAAACGGTTATTTTGGAAAAACGCTTTGTACATGAAGAAAATAAAAACTACAATTCGTTGAAAAGAGAGGTTCAAATACTTGGGAAAAGGGATCAAACTGAGTCATTAACAGAGGAAATTGAAGAGTTTAGAAAGCAAACAGACGACTTGACCTCTTCTCTGGTATCCCCATCGGTACTAGAGAGAAGATTGACCAAGATTGGAATAACACCAAGTTCAACGACAGCACTTTTGTGTTGGGATGTTCCGGAAGCAAAATTAGATAAAATCCACAGAACTTCTATCTGCACAACACATGGAACGGAAGAATAACAATTTTGTGAATGAGGTCAAAACAGAAAATCTTAACAAGAGAATGGAAATCCAATGCATGCAAAAGCATACCTGCAATTGGGGTGCGTCGTCTCTTGACAATAACTCCACAAAGCGAGGGAGAATACCATTCTTAACGACCTCATCAACTGGAGGGGCCTGATCTGAACTAGAGACCCCCAATGAATGAATGCTATAAAATTAGTATCATATGATAGTGAAATATGAATTGATATATACCACCAAGTGTTAACATAGTTCTTAAGTGAGCAGTTGCCTCCAATTGCTTATGAGGGTACTCATCACATAAACGTTTCACTATCTCAGGAACAGCTTCCGACACCTAATGATTAAAGGGAAGAAACGTTAACTAAGTAGTTGCAGAAGAACTAATTAAATAAAAGACGTTGTAGGTGGTTCTAAAGATACCGTATCGCAGGAGTGTTTCTCTTCTCGTTTGTTGAGAAGAGTGGTTTGGCGTTTGATTTTTCTGATGCTCACGAGGTCTTCAACCCTCCTTCTCCTACTGTCTTCCGCGTTAATCCCAGTCTTGTAACTTTTCTTCCTCGCCTTCCAAGAAGAACCAGAACTAGAACCAGGTCGCAGAGACATTCTCCACTTCTTGCCTTTTCTTTCTTTCTTTCAAGAAGCAATCTGCGAGAGCGTGTGTTTGTGTGAGTTCAACCAAACTGAAAACTGTAAACTGAAAACAGAATGGCCTCGTTCTAGTTTAATCAACCCAACGTGCCATTTGTTTAAATTAGGATTTTTTAAATAATTATTAGTTTTATTTAATCGTCATTTAAATAATATTATAAAAAATAAATTATGATTACAAAAGTGAGACACCCACACTTTTTATTTATTTATCTGGTCTCTTGTTTCTTTTCCACCTCTCCAAACATCTTCCATTTCTCATATTTTCTGCATTATTCAAAACCCGAATATAAAATGAAGATTATGAAATTTTATAAGGAAATTTTAAACCTTCAACTCCAAAATTTTATTTCAAAACAAAGGTTTCTCTTGTATTTTAAATAAATTAGCATTTTCATATCTTAATTATTTAAATTTTCACTTCTATTAAAATTATAATAATAAATTAATAATTTTCTTCATATATATAACAATTTATTTATTTATTTTATATTAAATTGTATTCTTTTAAGGATAAGGATATAACTTTTATGTTTCAACATGAAAAATTATAATTGAGTCACAGTATTATTATTTTTTACATTTTTAGTATATTGCAATTAAATTCTTCCAAAAAATTCTTCTAAAATATTTATTCAATTTAAAAAAAAGAATCTTCTTCATAATTTATTTTGTTTAAGTTTTAGTCTAATATGTTAATTATTAAATAAAATAAAGAAAGTAAATATAGCTTATTAAATATATAAAATAAACTATTGTCTATTTAAAAATTAGAAATGTTATTCAAAGAGCTATAGTAAAAGGTAAAAAGAATAAGTGAAAATTTCTCAAATATAAATAAAATATTTAAGTATCTATCTGTCTATAAATATAAATATATATATATATATATTCATTTTTATTTGAGTATTCTTCATTTTTGACTTGAAACTTAATTTCCTAGCATGAATAACAACTTGCAAATTTTAAAATTTAAGATAATAACATTACTAATAAGTATAAATGTTTTAAATTATGGGGATAATATTAGTTATATTAAATACAAAATCTAAGCCTAAAAAAATAGAACATTTGAAAGAGTAGAGTCATAAGAGACTTAATGGGATATTAATTAGTTTAGTTATGTTAATCATACTCACATGTATACTGAATTGCATATAATGGTAAGAAAAAGCTAAACTACAAAATAAAACTCGAGCTACTTCTTTCCTGTTAAGTTTCCATTGGAGCTTTTCAAAATAACAAAATCTTAAAATTACTTTCATTCCCCAAAGAAATTGGACGATAACACCAATCCCGGCAGAACCTTCAAAGCTTCAAAAAGTAAATAAAGAAATCGAGGGTTGTTGAGAATTTGGGGGAAACTTGATTTGGGGATTTTGAAAAGGATAGGGTTAGAGATGCGTTGGTGAATTGCATATAATCAATTGTCGACGAAGGAATTAAAGAAAAACTAGTGGCAGTGAAGTAAAGAGAGAAGTTACCTATAGGCAGTGTGAGAAAAGGAATCGCGAACTCCGCTTCGGAACTCAAAGAAGACGAAAGCCATATGAAGAACGCACTCGAACGCGTAGCTGCAGAGCCAGAGTCTGAGCGCCGTAGACGGCCGCTGGCGCAGCGTTGAGAGGAGGAAGGCGGCGGCCACGACGACGAAGGCGAGGTTCCAGACCTTCTCGAGGACCAACACCGTGCGGGAGTACCCGCACTCAGCGCCGTCGTCATCGTTGGATCGACGGTCGACACATTCGGAGAGGAAGAGATGGTGGCGGGAGGCGGCGACGCGAAGGGGAGAGTGCACACGGTGGTGCAGCGGAGCACGGGATCAGCGCTGGTCTTGTTCCATATTAGAGAGAGAGAAAGAAAATGAATTTGTAATTGGGCTTGGACTGGTGCGTTTGTTTTGTTTAACAAAAATGGGACGTGGCTAGTTTTTGTTAATAATTGGGTTACAGAATTGAATGAAAAAAAGGCTGATTCTCCTACACCCAATTAATTCTGGACTGTTTCTTCCTGCGCCTCCATATCTTCTTCTTACACCTCCATACACAATATGAAAATACATTTTTATCTTTCTTGTGTCACCCCCATAGAATAACTTTCGAATTATGTAATCCGGAAACGCATTTGAAAAAAGACTTCTGGATTACATAATCCGGAAGTTAAAAAAGACTTCCGTATTATGTAATCCGAAAAGTAATCATGCATCTGAAAAAAAACTTCTAGATTATATAATCCGGAAGTTAATTACAAATTTGAAAAATAACTTCCGGATTATGTAATCCGGAATATTACAGAGGGGCATTTTTGGAAATACGAAAATCTATGGAGGTGAGAGAAGAAGGTATGGAGGTGCAGGAAGAAGCAGCCTTAATTCTGCACCTAATTGTTCGTGTGAAATGTCCATAACATCCTTAATAATCCATGCGGAAATGACGATAACATTCTTAATGAAGTGAAATTAGGTTACATGCACCCAACAGCCAAGCACAGTGCACACTGTGTCGTTCATTGTTTCTTGTGAACATTCTCTTCCAAAAATCTTATAAACATTCTCTTCCGAAAACCTTATAAACATTCTCTTCCGAAAATCTTACAAACACATGCGCAGGCACTGTTCAGGCACTGTTCAGCGTTGTTCAGGCAGCGCTTTTGAGCCACTTCGACGGTGAAAGAGAGAGAAGGTACCAGAGAAGGAGACACGTAGTAGAACAATGAGTTTTCGCGTTTCTTATAGGTTCCGAATATTTTTGTCCATAATTGTTATGAGTTCTGGATATAAATATATGTATGCACCGCAAATGAGTAGATTCAGAAGTCTTTTCCATTAGGTCCAGATTTGAAAATCCAGAATGTGTTTATTGTTTGCTTTTTTTCTGTTCTTAATGGTGTTTTATCTCTGTCCTCGATGATTAATGCATTTGGAAGTATATAAATGATAATATAAATATTTTATAATGAAAAGTAAGTGTTGTGGTTTTATGGATACCTTTTAATGTTATTTTACTTTTATTCTTTAAATTGGATTGGTTTAGTGGGTTTAATCCATTAAAAGTAACAAAATCATCACAATGCCAAAAAATAAGATCAGGATGATTGGCTTCCGAATATGTATATCCAGAAACATGATGGTGATTTCCAAATAAAAATGTCCGTAGATAAAGCTAACACTTTCGGATGTCATATCCATAGACAAATGTATTACTTCTGACATCCATAAATAAATGTGTAAAAAGGGTATAATGGAATTGCCGAAAAAGAGTTGGAGTATGTATGGGTAGTGAAATGTTAGTTCAAAAATTAATAAAGGAGAACAAATCTATTAAAAGAATTTATAAAAGAACGTATTTTTCCATATCCTAATAATAAACTCATTCACTTTTAATTCCTAATTTTTATATACTAAATTTGAAATTATTTTTTGTCCATGAAATTTTTTAAACATATTTTAATTGCATTTATTTGTGCAATAATCTACTTTTATTTTATGTATTCCATCACATCAAATATATATTTGTTTCTCTTAAGAAATTCTAAATGTATCCATGTACACTGTTTTGATTATACCTATTGAAATAAGTTTATTTTTCAAATTATATTTAGTAAATATATAAATTTTTAGATTTAAAATTAAATTTGATAGACTAAAAATAATGTGTTTTTTTATAGTGTTATTAATTTGAAATTTTCACCACAACTTTGTGATTTTGTTAAAAATATATTTTTAGTGACTTTATTTCCAACAAATGATAAGCCAAACATAATTTATTGATAATATGTTTTTGAATCGAATATAAATTTTTCTTTGATAATTTATATAATAAAAGTTAAATATCGGAATAACACTTTAATTCTATTTTATAGCGAAATAATAGTCATAAAAATTTAACACATAATGAACTTTAATAATAAAAAATTATTAAATTAATTATTAATTCCATAATAATTATTATCAGTTAAATATTTTTGTATGATTAAAATTTATAAAAATAATATATTTAAATATGTGATACTTCATATTTATAATTAAGAAGTTAAATTACGATGTAACATTATTTTTAACTGTTTGTTTTTTAAATTAATTTGAGGAAAAATTTTGGAGAATAAAAAATTAGTATAGTTACTCACTTCTCTGACCGATTTTGATGGAAACCATCCAGCTACATACATCCATATAATGATGATGAAGAAGAAGCATTGGATTTGAGGACAAATCATTTTCAAGAGGGAGGGGATGATGGAAGAGGCCCAAGCCCATGATAGAAAAAGCCAAGCCCAAGCCCAAATACAAGTTCAAGCTTCAACTCAAGCCCAACAAATAGAAGATATGGGCCAACTAAGCATCATTGGATGTCTTTCTTTTGTAATTACTTTTGAGTATTTTTAGTAGAA
>Ga0123342_1000789_pt1 | contig 51495 bp, 31 predicted proteins | sample Turbeawhitnodule_FD_89960 | JGI IMG/M metagenome (GOLD analysis project Ga0123342, IMG submission 89960) | Root nodule microbial communities of legume samples collected from Mexico - Turtle bean Mexico white nodule | ecosystem: Host-associated > Plants > Roots > Nodule | place: Mexico: Nepantla...
GCCAAATTTAAAAATAATTCATATAAAAAACATTCACAACCCAACATTGACCATACCTCATTTGTAGAAAATGCCTCACTACATTCATGTGCCCTGTGTTCATTATCTAATGCGTTATAACTTCTTGACTGCTCCAGATCAACATCATCTAATCCATCCCACACATCAATCTCCCCTAAAACTCCCATGCATGACTCTGTTGTATCCATTCGGTTGCTGAAAAAAATGAACACTTAACTTCCGGATAAATTAATCCGTAAGGCAATATTATGAACTACGGATATTTGCATCCGTAAGTCAAATACTAGTTCCGGATATTTTTATCCGTAAGGCAAATACTAGTTCCGGATATTTTCATCCGTAAGGCAAATATGAACTACGGATATCAGCGTCCGTAGGCAAATCCTAGTTCCGGATATTATTATCTGTATTGAAAAATTTGACTTCCGGATAATAATATCCGTAGGCATAAAATTTTAATTCCGGATTCCGATATCCGGACCACCCGAGCTCGAGAAAAAAAACCAAAAACGAACGAAAATGGATTACTTACCTCATTAACTTGGCAAACGAAGCTTACACTCAACTTAGCAATAATGAACGAAGCACAACCTTCTCTTTTGCACTCTTTTGCAGCTCAAACCAAAGCTTCACACATTCACTTCACTTCTTCTTCCTCACCATTCAATGTTTTCATAAATGAAGAAGACAAGGGCATTAATGGATTTTCAAAAATGTGTCGGGTGCCAATCACAATTGATCGGGTGCAGGAAGCAATTGCCAGAAAAAAATACCCTAAGAAATAAGCACAATTGAACTTGAAGCCCAAACACCATTCTTAACATGTGCACACCGAGAAAAATAAATAAATAAAAATTTTAAAGTTCAAGCAAAAGGTTTATTACGTTAATATTTACAATTAATATTATCAATCAATCACAAATCATGTTATGAGTAATTTCTAAACTTGTTAATGTAATAAATTAAATTATAGTATTTTAATCGGAAACTATTTGAGTTTTACAATCTATTAAAAATTGTTGACATAAATTAAAATTTTCAAAATAAAATTCTTCAATGTGACTTTGGTTTATTTGCTTAGGTTAGATTTGTTGGCTATACAAATATTGAATATTATTTGAAAAAAGTCACATTCATTGGCAAGTGCATCATCGTCGACAAAAAAACAAAAAAATTGATAATTATTTGTCTGTAATTTATTATATTTGAACTTCTTTTTCAAAAAACTCATTCATTCATGCCAATAATCGACCAATTACAACAACTGGAGAAAAATTGACTTGTACTATTATTTTTACTTTAATTTAAATATAATTTTAGTCTAAAGATTAATACTATTTATCAAATTACATATTTTGTATTTTTCAAATTATGTAACTCTAAAGGTTAATTTTAAATTTATCTTAAATTTGAAGAGACTAATAATATTTTTCTACTTTTAAAGATTTCTTTTATGTTATTCAAATTTTTCATATATAGTTGATATTTAGATTTCTAAGAGTAACTTTTTAAATGTCAATAATTTCATTACAATTGAAAAATTGGATACAAATGAATTATGAGTCAACCAATATAAAAAAACATCATCTCTTATTCAAAACTATGTGTATGGATTTTTTTTATATTTAATTTAATTTTTATTTTTAATCAATGTATAATTTTTAACTCATTTAAATTCTTAAGCTAGATAAAAAACATTACTACATAGTCCATTTTTCATATATGTAAAAAGAAAAACTTATGTACTAGTAAAAGAAAGTTATGATTTTTTTTACATGAAATTTGCTAAATTCTTGAGATATATTAAAATTGTATTTTAATCTAATTTAACCTGATAAAATCGACTTATAAGATAAAATCGACTTATAAGATAAAATCGACTTATAAGATACAAACGGTTTGTACCTACTTATATACTATAAAATGACTAGTTTATGTAAAATTAAAAAAAAAATTAGAAATAACTTCAAGTAGAATTTTCTGCATAATACATCAAATAAGAGGACAAAAAGTAAGCCAGTGTGTGCACTCTTGATTTGATTCAAATTTCCCTTTGAAGATTTTGTGTATGTTTTAGATTCCTCACTCTCACCCCATGTATTAAGAACATATAAATATATATTTAAATATTAAAAATTCCCCTAAAATTATTCTTTAGAATTACAACAAAGTCAAATACTGTGCAGTATCATTTGAATTAGTGAAAGCCTTTTGACTAAAATGTGCCAAAACTAAACTCTCTTTGCATAAAAACAAACTTAGAAATTATTATTCTGTATACTTTGTGAACTTCTGCACACATATTTTCTCAGCCCCATTTGAAAAAATATTACCTTATGGCAGATAGTGATAGTAGCCTTTGATTCTTAGTATATCCAATAATCTCCACAACTGAAAAGAGGTAGTTAATTAATTTTAGATAAATAGACACTTGTAATCAAATACTAATAGTAATAATGTTTCAGTGATTAGAAGGATTAATTTTACCTGCTTCACGATGAACGTCAAATGTAAACTAGAGATCAAGAATTGAAAGATGATCTTCGAGATGATCCCTTTATAACCGCAACTTTGAAAGTTTAGAGATCACATGAAAGGAACTGTTGACAATATTCCGACGATCAAGTCTCCGAAACCAGTCGAACAAATAATAATTTTATTATTTAGCACAATTTTTAAAACTATGAACATGCAATGAGAGATATGTGGTTTCTTGAGTATCTTGTAGGTTTCTGCAAAAACCCACTTCAGGGGAGTGAGTTTTCCCTTGGGAGGAAAATAAACAGTAACTGAAACCTATCACAATGACTAAATCAATAGAAAACTACAGAAAATTTTATGCCGAACAAACATTTGTGGATTTTTTTCTCTTCTTTATTTCATATTTCTCTTCTGGTACAAAGAATCTGAAAATTTCTTTCAGAGATACAACACAGGACTATTACAACCATCGAACACTGCCACCAAGTGTAAATCTTCATGACCCCTAAAATGGTGGAAAAAAAGAGAGGAAAACAAAGTCCTATATCTGGTCAATTACAACAATGAAATGATATAAATAAAAAAATAATTACAAAGAAATGATGAGCCCTTGACACAAGCTCCACTGCTAGAATGGCATAGAACAACAAACAATGTACCAGCAGCCATCTTCAACTGCATATATATACAATCATAGACACACATAGATGCCTAATTTTCCTTCTGCTTCACCTTATCATCAGGCTCCCCCAATACAAATTCAGCATATAAATCCTTCAGAGCAATCATGACTGTAGTTATTAATGGCCCCATAATAGCACCCTGCAGACCAACAAATTCCTTCAGCAATGCTATGGAATGTAAGAGAAGTAAATCTATACAAGCTCACTTCTAAGAAGAAGCAGACCCTAGATACTACACATATTCATTGAATCCACATGTTCACACACAATTTACAAAAGAAGACTACAATATCAAATCAAGGTATGCAGCCAAACCAGTCTAAATTTTAGAACAAGCATGGGTTGGATTGAAACTTCATGTGATCACTTAATCTAAACAATGACAATGCATGTGAGACTATTACTTCAAATTGTATGTAGTCTATATGAACTACAGTGTAAAGTGTTTTTATACTGTCATTCATCCACTTTTATCATCACTATCTTCTTAAAAGACGTATATATTATGATTTCTTATTGACTGGCTTGTAAATTTTTTTACATGAACAATGCATAGAAACAATACTCTACAGAAAGAGATCAGAACATCAAACGATGGAGGGTAAAAATTTACCTCTACAGCAGATGGAAACAAAGCAATTCCTCCAATGATGCTCATTCCAGTAAGATATGCACTGTGTCCGGGCACATCTTCCAGAATTTCAGTTGCCCCATAATCCATGAGGAAAAGGTGAGTAACAGACAAGAAAATGGCCACTATGTATCTTCCTTCTAGCACTAGCTGCAGTGCTGCTGGAATTGTTGCAAGCCAAGAAGGAAATATGGGAAGCAAAGGGCTAATAAAGGCAAGAACAGTTGACACATACAAGAAATGTATTCTGTATAGCCTAAATAAAAGCCAAGTGAAGCATCCTTGGAAGAATGAAATCTCAGCAGTGGACAAAAGAACTCCTGAAATTGCCTTATCCAACACTTCAACGCATCTTACCTTAGCCGAGTTTGAAATTGGAACCATGTGCATCACTTGTTCTGTTACCCCACCGGACTCTGATGTTATGAGGTAATACAAAATCCAGAAAAAAACCATTGTCTGAGACACAAAATTGAAAACCTCTGCAGCACCAGAGACTACAGAGTTCAAAATGGAAAACACAAACTTTGCACCGCTTCCAAGCACACTTGTACCACCAGCCAAAACACGTTGACCAACATCTATCCCTTTAACTGCATACCCTTTTGCCCTCTCAACCAAATCTTCCCTAGTGAATACAAGCTCTTGCAAAAGGGTATTAAGTTCTGCATAAATTTCCCCCCACTCTCTGTTCCTGACCCTGCCCTTCAAACTCAAGATCCTTTCCGCGAGCGGTGAAGCCACCATTAATGAATCCGTTGAAGGCTGAGAAGAGTTAGCACTAGCAGGGGCAGTTATCACAAACTGCTTAACAACCGTCACAAATTCAGTCATATTGTACTGCGCCGCCAACCCATCAATCTGATCAGAAACCGTCTCATAAAACTGACTAGTGTACTTATCCACAACTCCAGCAATGTCATTCTCCTCAATCCACTTCTTCACACCGATTCTCTCAGCATAGTTGTTCTCTTCCACACGCAATTTCAGCGAGATCACTGCTTCCTTCCCTTCACCTCCAATCTTATAAGAGAAGAAAATCACCCCACTCAAGAACCCGACAATCATGCCGACAATCAACCCAACAGCCACGACGGTTTTCAACCTCTTCAATATCCCTCTGGTGAAAGACGCCCCAAAGGGAGAGAAACTGAAAGCTACATTTTTGGAACTGAAAACGAAGCCTAATCCGAGAAGTGACAGAGACCCAACAGCACCAAGCCTCTCATAAGCAACAACAAAGACCCCAAAAGACAAGAGCAAACGAAGCAGAGTGGAGAACCCACTAAGCTTCCGCGAGTCCTCATTCTGGGGCTTTGGTTTCCGGAGAAGGATTGTGAGACAAGCTTGGCGAATCTCCGCGAGGCTGGTAACGAAGAGCGAGAAAACGGTGACTGGAAGGGCGAGGAGAGTGTGGAGGAGACCTAGTTTGAGAGGGTGAGACCAAAACGAAACGATGGCTTGGTGAATGAGTCTCAGAGGGATGGAGCAGAGGATGGCCCATTGAAGGGGTTTGAGGTACTGTTGCAGGAGTTTGTAGAGAGAGAAGAGGATGAGAATGGCGAAGGCGAGGCCGGCGTGAGCCATGGCTATGTAAAGGGCGAGCCGCGCCTGAGAGTCGCCAGACGAGTTGACTTTTTTGTCGGCATTCGGCGGCGGCGGTGGCGGCGGCGATGGATCGGAAGAGGGCTTTCGAAGGGAGGCGGATCGGAACATGTCGTGCCACGCCGGCGTGGACGTGGCAGAGTTAGGATCAGAGTAAGGGACAAGGTCCATGAAGAGTGGAACAGAACACAAACACAACTGCAAAAGCAAATCAATGGATAGATACAATTTGTGAATGTTAATGACTAAACATATCTTGTGTCAGATTTGAATGGCTAAGAAAAGAAACAGAGATACATAGTTTGATTTTCTAAGGTTTGTTTTGTGGTAAAAATAGTAAAGAACACAACCTTTTAAACTGACAACAAAGGAAGAAGAGTGAAGTGAAAAGTTGTGAAAAAGAATAGGTACTTGTCTTCATGGGACTCTGTCTTTTGTTGTGTTGTTCCCTTTTCCACAAGTCATCCCAATCTTCACCCTTTCATCATATCTAAATTATGAGCTTTGGTAAGCATTGATTAAGTAATGATAAATACTTTTATTCTAAAAGATTAAATTAATGAATATATATTTTATTAACAAGTGATGATTGGTTTTTGAACTCAGTATTTTTCAAGTCAAAATTTAAGTCTGCTAGATAAACAATTTGGTTCTTAAAAATAGTATACTTTTAATTAAATTCTAAACTAAAAAATTAAGTGTTCATACTTGATACTTGGAACTCCGTTGAAGAAAACTTTATATGATTAAAGACTCAATTTTTTAAATCAAGTTTAATGATCATGTTATCACCAACTAGACCCATTATTAAACATACAGAATAGAATTGAAAAAAGATAATATTTTTGTTGTTTCATTTGTAAAGACACCAACATAATAATAATAGTACACGAAAGCAAAATATAACCAGATTAGTTATTCTACTCACAAAAGGATTTTTTTTTCTTTTAATTAAACTTTTAAATTGTGCATGATCATGACTTAGTTTTGATAAAATAAATAAGTCAATAGACACTTGTTTCTATGTGATATTGTAATTAATTTATATTTAGCAACAACATAAATAAATAAACTATCTGGCACTGGACTAGAAATAACAGTGTTTTCATTGTTAATAAAAGGTTGTTAAAGTAGGAACCAACCAACCAACTGTTACATAATAAGTAATAAAACAATGAGAGAAAAAGCAACCATATTATTTTTAGTTGAAGATTGAAGTATTACATAACAGAGTTATGAAATTTGTTGCTAATTGTGTAGATCTTGAATACAGTGTTTTGTTTTTTCTTAGAATGTTTTGTGAGATGTTGGTGCTTGGTTGAGAAGAAGTGAGAAGAGAAGTTGATTTGGTGAGACTAATTGCGAACATCAATTCGTCTGCGGAGACAGAAGTAGGCAAAGACACGGAAGCAGAGAGCCATGGCTATGAGAACCCATGCTTCAGTTAAGCCTCCTTCCAAGTTTACTGTGTCAAATGTTGGTGAACTCTGCAGTGTTCTGCACCCTCTTTTGCTTTCACACTCATAGAGTTCTTCTCCTGAATACTGCACTTTTAGAAGAAGTCTGAACCCATAGTACACGAACGACAAATACTTCAACCACTGCATCACCTTCGGTACGTGCTGCATGCAAACCATTCTCTGTTAGAAGCTATTTCAATCATAAAAGGGTCACATCAATATTTCACATAGGTGATGTTTATTAACATGTGACTTGAGCATTTTCATTGAAGCTCTTTTGGGAGACCAAATTCGTGAAATTGAGAAAGTGGGGATGCAGAACTGTGATAAAGGCTACAAATTTCAATGTTGGTACTACTTTTCATCTTAGACACGGACATTGATACGACACAGATACGGACGTTAATACGATGCAGACATGGACATTAATATTACACAAACACAGAGATATGTATAATCTTTAAAATGTAGGACAAATGACACTTTATAAATTATATAAATTGACAATAAAGATTTATGTGTTCAAGTATATTTTAGTTTTTTTTTTAGCAGAAAGATGTTTCTCATGATGGTTCAAAAAGTTTTGTCTTTTATTGTTATAATCATAATAGAAATTTATACAATAAGTTTGATTTTTTATAAAATTAATGTATTTCTCATTTTTAAAATTATGTTAGAACTGTATTAAAATTGTCAGAAATACAACAAATATATTTTGAATTAGACACTTCACTGATACGTATAGTGTCGATGTCCGATACGTATATTTGACACGGACATACCAATTAAAAGGTGTGTCTGACACGAGCATATCATTTAAGAGACGTGTTCGAGCGTGATAGTTTTTCGCAGCATAGATATATACCTGGACATAGTAGCCACCGGTGAGAAGGAACAACATTAGTACCAAAGAAGCAACTATCCCTGCTCTTTGAATGCTCATAACTGCAGCTCCAAATAGTTCTCCTGCACCCTGTAAACAACATTGTGTTCTTTAAAGCTTCAAGCCAATGATGGTTCATTTACATATAATGTCTCAACACGGCTTACTTGACTTGTTATAGCTATTAACAGCACCGCGAACAAAGTCAGGAAGAAGCAAGCAGCGGTTCTCTTAAATCCAGCCATGAAGTACAAGATGAGCATGAAAAATGTAGGGTAAAAAACATGCGCCACCATGTCACACAGAGTGCTGCTTACATAGTATACACTCAGTCTATACATGTCTGCTTTCCTTTCTTTCACCAAGTAGATCTTCTCAAAAGGAAAGACATAGACTGCTCCAAAAATACATGAAGATGTCCAGAATATACAGATATAGAACATTAAACCAACCTGCAGAAAAATAGTGGTCCATTATAATGTTAGTATAAGAGAGTCTCTGATAGGTCTTTTGTGTAAGGGTTTTGTATAAGGGTTGAGGTATTCATGAAACTACCTGATCTCTAACTTGAGCCTCTGTATTGGTTGAAGATTTCCACCAAAGTAGGCCCAACAAAAGAGCAATGCCAAGTGCTTGAACTAATCTTAATTTATCAAAATAGTCCTTGCATCTTGCTCTGAATGTTCTCTTGTAAAGAATGAAGAATTGGTCCAACCAACTCACTGTCCAGTCCTTTTTAACCTGAATGGCTAGCTGAAGATGTTCTGGTGTGTTTGCTGCTCCATGATTCTCATCTTTTTCTTTTGGTTCCAGTGTTTCTTTATACTTGAGTTGTAGATACTAACAGAACAAAGGAAGGGTTATTAGGTGGTGTATAATGAGATTGAACATGCATACAAGATATATAATGCAGAGTCTTACTTCAATAACATATTTTGAACTGTCAGCAGAATCTTGTTCTTTGAAAACATCTTGTGGAAAGCTTATGTTATTCACTTGTCCAGTTGCCAAGTCAAGCATGAATTCTGCAGGATTCATTGGTATTTCTGGGGTGAACCTCAACGATGAAAAGTACTGCATTGCATCCTTTGCCTTCCCATAGTATATGGGGTATCCTTCTGATATAAGAAGAAGTTTGTCAAACATGTGAAAGATTCTGCTGGATGGCTGGTGAATTGTTGTGATTATGGTTCTTCCACCCTTTAGGCAAATCAAAAGTATTTTCAGCATATATTCCAAATTCTTGGAGTGTTATCAAAATGACAATTAAATATGGTTACTGATACCTTGGCAAGTCCCTGAAGAGTGACAAGGAGTCTGTTTGCTGCTGTGGAATCAAGGCCTGAAGTTGGTTCATCAAGTAGAAGCAGTGAGGGATCAACAAGGATTTCATAGCCTATGCTGGTTCTCTTCCTTTCTCCTCCAGAGATGCTTTTGAGATATCCTCCACCTATTTTTGTGTGGCGACATCTATGGTTATACAAGAGATTATTTAGGGAAACAGTTTTGTTTCTTTCTTTTGGAGGAACTTGTAGCTATTTTGAACTATGTAGTATAGACAGTGATACGACATGAATACGGACACGGATATAAAGATACGTATAATTTTTAATATGCAGAACACGGGAACACGAATCTATATATTATATATTTATGAATTATATAAATTGACAACAAAGATTTTTGTGCATAAGTATAATCTAGTTTTTTTTAGTAGAAAGATATTTTTCATAGTTGTTTCAAAAGGATTAGTTCCTTATTTTTATAACCATACTAAAAATTTATATAATAAATTTGAGTTTTTAAAAAAATGATGTATTTCTCCGTTTTAAAATTGTGTTAGAACAATGTTAGAATTGTCAGAAATCCAATAAATATTTTTTGAATTTGACATTTCACCAATATATGTTCTACGAGTGTCGATATGTATCACGTCATTTAAGAGGAGTGTCTGAGTCTTGCATTCAATAATCACATGTACACCTATTCTAGACACACCTTTCTAGGCCTAGGTCCTTGATAGTGGTCTCCACTCTTGCATATTTTTGTTGCTCGCTCATATTGCTTGGTAACCTTAAGAATGCTGAGAAGATTAATGTTTCCTCTACTGTAAGTTGTGGGAAAAGCACATCCTCTTGTGTAACAAAGCCAATCCTATAACACAGAAAAACACAAACAAACAGAAATTTTGTTAAATATCTAAGCACATGTCATGACATGGATGCTGATGCCTATGAAATTTTCAAACCTCCTTTTGACAGCAGGATTAAATCGAACATCATTGTAAGTTATCTTTCCCTTTACATTGTCTACCAATCTTCCCCCTACAACTCTCAACAAGGTTGTCTTTCCACTACCAGAAGGACCCATCAAAGCAAGAATTTCACCAGGGCCAATGCTTCCTGTCATACCCTTCAAAATTTTCTTGTATCTATCTTCTTCCATGGTGTGTTGTGTGGCAACTTTTGACATCACTGACTTCACAGGATTATTGGAAGCCACTTGGCTACCTCTCACCTTATACTCTACATCTTCAAACTGCATATTATTGAGAATGTTTATGGCAAATGACAACAATCACAATAACTATACAACCAGGAACAAAACACTGTTAATGATGATATTCTGACAGATTGAAATCAGTAAGTGGAAAATCATCAAGACCCTCTAAGTGCATTGCAGGAAGAACTAAGATTCTGATAAAAACAAAAACATTGCTCTAATGCAATAGAATAAATTATCATATGATCTACAATTCCAGCCAATTTTTGTAGCTGTCTAGCTGAGTTCTATTAACTCTTTTTCATATTTTGAAAAAGTAAGTTACATGTCACATAGAATTTGACCAAAATTATTTATACATAGTTTTTAACCATGCAATAATATGTGGTGATGTAGGGGGAAAGAAAATCCTGATTAAGTTGCAGAGTTTAACCATTTTTCTCTACCTTGAGATAAATGGGGAAGGGGGGGTCTTGGTTGAAAGTGGAATCCTCAATTTTGATGTCAATCTCTGTGTACATATTCGGAAGGTAAGCCTGAGACATGAACTCCATGCTGTGACCAAAGCCATTGCTCCCTGCAAATTGCATGGAGCCAAGAGATGGGGGTGACATTGACATGTCCTCAATCTCTTCTTCTCTTTCATTCTCCATTATCTTGGAAGCTAAAGAGAACTTGTTGAAGTCAAGTATTGTAATAGTATCAGACCAAGAGGTTGCCTATATATCATGTATGGAGGCAGAATTTTGGTTGGTGGGCCACATACTTTTCATGGCAGTTTCTTGGTCCATGAAAGGTATGAATGTTGTTCTCCCATATGCTTTGAATTCAACCATTGTGATTTGTCATTAGAACATGTCAAGAACATGAATAAATTGGCTTGGTAAGTAACTGAACGTTTATCAAATACACTTCTGCATGTCTTCAATCTCTTGTTTATTAGATTGATGTGAAAAAAAAATGGAATACTTCTTTTACAGTGAAAACTCAACAAAAAGGTCATTTCCATTTTGCAGATTCACTTTTCTTTTTCAAGTATTTGGTGTGCATACTTTTTACTCACAAAACATGTGGGATAACAGGTATAATTTGAACACACCTTGTTGTTTTCAGCCCAATCTTATTATGCTCATTGTTGAATATGTTTGGTTGAGTGATATGTGATATCTTTTCTTAATTAGTCACGTTAGTTGTCTGATTAATATTGATACAATCATATTTAATATTCCTTAAAATTCAAATTTTGATTTTGTTAAGTGTTACCCATTACTTCAAGGCAAGAATTAAGGAATTAAAAATTATTATTTCTTGATTAAAAATTTAACAGAGATTTCTGGTCCCATAATTTCAAGAAAAATATTTTTTTTTAACTATCAATACTTAATGTACCAGTCGGAATCGTACGATCGGAAACCCAACACTCGGTCAGAATCGAATGAACCACTACACGCAAGCATAGAACTAGTGACACTAATCAAAGATTAAACATTAAATAGTGTATAAGGTTAAATTCTTAATCAGGCCCAATAACAAAGGGTATAGGATAATTTTATAAATAGGCACAGATCTCAAAGGATCATCTACTTCGTCATCTAGTACTAAACATACTGAATGTCGAGTCTGACTTGAGCGTCGAAGTGCCTTTTGCAGGTACCATCCGAATCCGGAGTTCACGAAAAAGAGGAGGGAGGAGTGAGAGAAGTAGAAGGAGTTCATCCGAAAAAAAAGGAAGAGCAAGTTAACCGACCAAAAAAGAAGATAATAGTTCTCTTAATTTCAACCCCGTTAAGAATACTTAATACAACTGTTCTAAATTTTAGAAAATATGCACTGTTTAGAAAATTGACTGATAGAGAGATAACAGGGCATTTCATGATATCAATCAATTCTCATAAGATATGCAAAAACAAATATGAGTGGAAAACATGTGAGATGTGACTTGTGAGAAGCATAAAAAAAGAAAATTATGCAACTAACACCTCATGGAGTGAGCAGAAAAATTAGATTTTGGTTGAAAACCAGTGAGTGGCTTTTGTTAATATGAAAGCTTCACATTAATGGCATAGCCAATTTCCTCATTTTACCATTCCTATATTTCTATTATATGTTTTAACTTTTGAACGAAAAATTTATTACAACGTTACGTTTAAGATTTCTCATACCAAGTCTACATCAGCAGTGCTCATTCTGAATAGATTTTCTTTATACACTTTTGCAGATCATTGACTGAATTAACCTTTCTTATGAACAATTAATGGAATCAAAATTACATGCGTAACTTATGTAACATTGATACTGATATAATATGGATATGAACATGAAGATACGTGTAATCTCTTAAATGTAGGACATGAAAATATATGAGAACATAGATCTATATATTATATAATTATAAATTATATAAATTGATAATAAAGATTTATGTGTACAAGTATGTTTCAAAAAAAATTTGTAGCAAAAAGATTTTTGTCATAGCTGATTTAAATGGATTTGTTCCTATTTTTGTAATCATAACAAAAATTAATACAATAAGTTTGAGTTTTTAGAAAATTAATATATTTCTTCTTTTTAAAAAATTGTGTTAAGAACATGCTAAAATTATCAAAAGTTCAACAAATATTTTTTAAATTTGACATTTCACATATACGTGTCATACGAGTGTCGTGTACCATTTAAGAAGCGTGTGCGATCCTGGTAGCCAATCACACAACACATATCCATGGACTTATAAATTCAAAGTAGAAATTGAATTCCTAAAAGTACTAAAGGGATATACAAGTATGTGATTTTAGTCTCTAAATAACTCTAATGGTGCCAATTGTATCCTTCATATATTAAAAAATTTCAATTTTAATTCTTTTGTTATTTGCAATATATTGTGGTGACATTAATGTATTACATGTTTGAAAATTAAAATTGTACCATTATTACATTAGAATCTAATGGATTAAATCTCACACTTATAATATCAATCAAAACTAAAACTAAATCTAATATTTTACTAAATTATGTTTTGATCCGAGTTTAGAATTCTTTTTTATTAAATCATGAGAGTGAAATAAATTTAACTAATATTCTAATTAGTGCAAATTAATATATTTTGTTTTGCGTTTGAGTTTAGATAGAGCATTTATACCCATATCATCATACTAAACAAAAGTAAAAATAAAAAAATAATATTTTTTATATTATTCTTTTAATTTTTATTTAGCTAAACAAAAAAAAATATAGTCATCCATTCTTATTTATTTTTCTTTCCTTAAAACTGCAAACAAATTTGATTTCTTGGAAATTGGATATAGCATCATCTCTGGGTTTCTAAACTATTGTTAACAGGGTGTTATTTATTGGATTATAGTTAAATTAGTTTACGGTAGTTCGATTAATTGATTTTTTAACCTTAAATTTAATTAAAAAGTGATTATAATTGGTTCTGTTCTCAATTTTAGTTTAATCTTATATATTAAGCATTCAATTTCTTCATAACTCCATTTTTCTATAAATATACATGTTTTCAATATATAAACTATATAAAAATTGAAATCATAATAAATAAATATTTTTAAGCATATAAATTGTACGGTGATACAGTGATATTTTGATAACATTTTCAATCTTTCTTATCTTAATTCTCAAATTCATTTTTCAATAATATTTAAAAATATACAGCAAACTGAATTATTTAACACAGATACAAAATATAATTTATATGCAGAGAAAATCTTAGGGTCGTGAATTTTAACAATAACACAAGTTATATTGCAGAAAAAAAGGAAGCATTTTCCTTGCAGAATGCAGAAGGCAGAATAGCAGTAGTTTGTTTGTGATGGAAAGAAGAAAAGAAAGTTTGGATGAGTTGAATGGTTAATGGTACCAACCAGTTGGTGGAATATGAGAATAGGAAAAGGTGAATTTGTGGTGAGTGAGATGAAACTTCTGCATCAAGTTAAGCTGATATGAAAGCAGAAAAGAAGAGGTTGTAGTGTTGAAGGCATTAGATTAGGCAATGATACCTAAAAACAAAAAAAGTGCATGGTGGTGGTTGCAACAAGTGTTTGACTATTTCATAATGATATATATAACAATATTTGATTTCATGATGTCACATTAACTTCCCCGTAAATCAACAGTTACATCAATTCCTAGTGTACGAGGTAGACAGGTGTTGCTACTACCCTCACCTACACTTTCTACTAGGTTCATTTCACAAACACGTGGTGCCCTTTTGTTGGCACTCTCATCAGATGCAATATTCCTTTGGAGAAGAAAGTAAATTCCCTTCACTTTCTCTTTTGTCTTTTTCTTTTCATGCATTTCAAAAACCCCTCCTTTCACAATGTAAATTTTCTGTTTCCCCACCCTTTTGCGTTGATTGTATTTTAAGCAACATGGCCTATTAATTCGTATTTATATCAACACCATTTTCTCTCTGCCTTTCGGTTTTGGCTTCTACATCTGATTGGTATAGATAATGATAGAAATGCATGTGTTTTGCAAAGATTGCCTTGCATTTTCATTGCATATGTGATCCAAATCCATGAATAGGCCACTTAGTAATGGGGCTTTTGGATTCACTGTGGAGAGGAGGACGAAGGTTTATTAAAAGGAAAGACAGTGATGCTGGTGATGCAGGTCTTTTCTGATTTTCTTAGCTCATCTCATACCATCTTAGTTTTATTGCATTATCTAATTTCAGTAATGTATATATATACATATATATAAACTTTCGCTTTTACCTATGTTCATTCATGTGTGTTTGTTTTTTCTGGGATTGGTTTTCTGAAATTTGTTATGTAATGGATAGATCTCAACTATGTTCATCTTGCATGATCTTATTTTCCTCAGCCCTTTTTGTGTGAAATGATATTTTATCGCTTAAAAAGCATTGGATACTCCGGTTTTGGCGGTGGAAGATTATAAGTTTGTTACGTTACTTTTCTTTTCTTTTGTTTTTTTCCGCAGTTTGTGTTATGCTTTATCATGGTTGCATCAGAAGGTCTTTCTTATCATGGAAACTTTCTAACACCAATTTGCATTTTGATTGAACTGATGCTGCTGTGTTTATGTTTCTGCAACTTTGATTGATGTTCTCACTCGCCAATTCAAAAAAATTACACCACCTTGATCTTCCTTTTTACAACAACTTTGTAAATTGTTTGGACCTTTGTTTGGCTAATGAGGACATGAAATGAATGTGAAATAAAGATGCATGATTTGTCTCTGATATATTCATCTTTCTTTTCCTTCCTTCTTCTTTAGCATCATCTGGCCCTTCTGCTCCATTCTTCTTTCTCTGTTGAGCCATGATGATTTAAGCTAATTTAAGGCCCTGTTTGGAGTAATAATAGGGGCTTATTCAATGTCTTAAGTTTCCATTTTGCACGAATTTTAAAGATGTTACTCGTTCAATATTACTCATTATCGTTAATGTGTGTTTCCAATAGCAATATAAATAAACTAGACCTGGCCAGTTCTAATGAAACAAACTATCAGGTAGAGCACTGGAAGAACTCAGAGCTTCACTCTACAATGAAATCCGAACCTCAGAAGGAGCCAAGCGACAACAGCAAAAATATTGTGGACCAGTGGTGGCACTGTCCTTCAACTTTATGGTTGCTGTTGGGATTATCATGGCAAACAAATTGGTCAGGACAATTTGCTTTTTTTTTTTTTTTGCTTCAGTTTTATATTGTGATTGATGATCTGAATGCCCCAACTTATCACACTAGTACCTCTCTAGAAGTTCAGCTATTGATCAAACACCCTTACACTTGAATTGTGTGTAATTATGTTAACAGGTGATGGGTAAAGTTGGCTTCAACTTCCCAATTTTTCTCACATTTGTACACTACATCACTGCATGGCTTCTACTTGCCATTTTCAAGACACTATCAGTGCTTCCTGTGTCTCCTCCATCTAAAACAACTCCATTCTCTTCTTTATTTGCCCTTGGTGCTGTTATGGCCTTTGCCTCTGGCCTTGCAAACACTAGCCTCCAGTATAACAGGTTCTTGCTCTTGCATTAGTTAGCATCTTCGTAATAAAATATTCAGAGCTTTACTGTTTGCTGACAATCCAGCTTTTGCAGTATTGGTTTCTACCAAATGGCTAAGATTGCTGTCACCCCTACAATTGTTCTTGCAGAGTTCATTCTTTTTAGAAAAACCATTTCTTTTACAAAGGTGAAGAATTACACTCACACACACCCTTCCCTTCTTTTCTTCTCTTTTGAAAAGCATTGAACATATCTGAAAAAGAACTATTCCACTCCCTTGTTTTTAATGCACTAATCATGTCATTGGAATGATGCAGGTTTTGGCTTTGGCTGTGGTGTCAGCAGGTGTAGCAATTGCAACTGTAACAGATTTGGAGTTCAATTTATTTGGTGCTCTAATTGCAATTGCATGGATAATCCCAAGTGCCATTAACAAAATTTTATGGTCTACTTTACAACAGCAGGGAAACTGGACAGCTCTGGCGTAAGTAGTAGTTGTTAGGGGTGCATTTGGAGGAGTTTATTCACAACTTATTTAGGCTTATGACGAGTATTTTTGTAAGTGATTGAGAATTTGACAGAAATATGACAAACATTTATTCAAGTGTACCAAAAAACTCATGGTTTGATCATGATTATGAAAACAGATACCATTTTGATCTTATTTTGTCTTCAATTGAACAACTCATACGTAAGTATTTGTTGAAGTGCTACACTTAAGTATTTACTTACTTACTACCCAAATTTCTCTTAGGAAAAAGTATGTCAATGCACCAGCTTGAAACTTTTTCATTGTAGGTTGATGTGGAAGACAACCCCTGTCACAATTTTCTTCCTTGGGGCATTGATGCCATGGATAGATCCACCAGGAGTGCTATCCTTCAAGTGGGATGTGAACAACTCAACTGCTGTTTTTGTGTCTGCTCTCCTTGGTTTTCTCTTGCAATGGTCAGGAGCCTTGGCATTGGGGTGAGACTGCATTTCCCTTCCAACACCATTTTCTGGTGCTGATATATTAATACTCTCAATAGTAAAAAACATACCCTTCACACCTTTATAAATTAATATTTTATTCATTTTTATTTTATTTTTTAATTTAAAAATATTATTATACTATATAAACAGTGTCAAATGTATGTTTTTTTCATGGTGTTAACAAAACTTTTCTCTTTTCTGACACAAACACTATGTCATTCCTTTTAGTATTGTTGCTCCTTGGTGGAGCATGGACAAGATTAGTTTGCTAACATCACATCATGAACCAATCTTTGCAGGGCCACTTCTGCTACAACTCATGTTGTTTTAGGACAGTTTAAGACCTGTGTGATTCTGTTGGGAGGGTACCTATTGTTCAAGTCAGATCCTGGGGTTGTGAGCATTGGTGGTGCTGTTGTTGCTCTCTCTGGAATGTCAATCTACACATCATTGAATTTGCAAGGGTCTCAGGAAAATATGCAGCAAATGTTGCCTTCACCGAAGCCTAAATCAACAGGTGAAGACGGCACAGATTTGAGTGTAAATACTAACAGCAGCACCATTGTCTGAGCCATGTTATACAAGAAAAAACAAACACATCAGACAGACTCATTTCATGTCCTTTTCTTTTTTAGCAATTCTAATTGTGCAGCCACACTTTTTGTATAGACAGATCAGTCACAGTAATTTATCAGTCACTGCAAATTTGTTGAAGGGTAGCTTTTCACAAAGTTCCATCAGTTTCTGTTATATTTAAGTAGAAAAACTTGATTTTTGTTTATTCAACCACAATTTCTCCTGGAGCACTGAGATAAAAAAAAATCAACAAATATGATGAATACTCCATAAGAAAAAACTATAGCATGATATTGAAGAGCTTTAACTTTAGCAACATGTTAAAAGTATTAGAAACCAAAATAATTTATTACTATTTGATTAAATTATAGATTATTTATAAACTAGAAAGTTATTTATATTTAAAATAGTTTTTATTATTAATAAAAATTTATAAATTAATTTTAAAGTAGTATATAACTATTAATTATCAAAGTTTTAGTTATTTATTATTTTATATTTTAAGTTAGTCTTTATTAATCTTTAAAAAATAATTTAAAATCTAAAATATTAATAGTTAAAATCTTAATATTTAATTTAAATATCAATTTAAAAAGTATTTTATAAATTTTTATTAATAATAAAAAATAAAAGAGAGAGAAGCTTGAACTAATCTCCAGTCTCTATTGAGAAATTGAATTTTGTTTAGTAAAATATTCTAACATTCTTTATTATTTCACATTTTGTAACTATTGCACATTTAAACAGATAATTATTATATTTTTTATAACCACATCTAATTACTTCCTTATACTTTATTTTCAAGCTTGGAATTTTTAGAATTTTTGTTTCTATTTATTGTTATTTGTCAACAAGATATCACTTACCCTTTTATCAATTATAATAGTTTCTTGTAATCTTTAAACGATTTAACATATATTTATTGAGATAAATAAAAAATTATTCAACTATTTAGTTAAAATCAAGATAATTTATTCTTTTTCTTGCAGAAACAACCTTCAGAAACAGATAAAAAAATAGAGAGGGTAGTTTGTCGCTAGCAATACACTAATAATTGTTAAGCAATATTGTCTCACTTATTTAGTTTATGTTATGAAAGAATTTATATTAGGGTGATAATTTATTAGGATGGTATTGAAATAAAATTATAATTATTATAATGATATAAGTAAATAACAAGTCAATTTAAAAAATTAAACGACACATAAAATAAAAGAGGAAATATTTTTTTATTACCATAATTAAATTCTTTGGCTTTCAAATAACATTCTCTGCAATCATGTAACCGAGTGTATATTTGATATTAATATCATAATACAATTATATATGCATAGTTCTTAATATCATTTTAAATTTTCTACATTATTTTTAAGTTAATATTTTTTATTTCAAAAATAATTAAATATATCAGATATGAAACTTTGTAATAAAAATTGATTGACTAAATTATTAAAATATATTTCATAAATAATACAAGATAGAGTGCCAGTATTATCATAACTCAAATTAATATTAATAATTTCAGATTAATATTATTTTCCTTGATTAAATACTCCATTAACATACCTTTGTTTAATCTATTTTAATCGTACTTATTTTCTTTCTAGTTAATATCAAAGTATAAATATATTACTGAATAAAACATCAAAAGTTATCATTCATGGAAATGAGACTTGATTAATTATTTTCTTTTCTCAGTTCAGTTATTTGTTCTACCTTTTTTCCCTGTATATTTCTTTTCTTAAAAGTTTTAATTCCTTTTTACATACATTTCTCCAAACTTTTTTCTTTCACTTTATTTTTTATCAGACAATCTAAAAATTGCCACAAGTTTTATTTTCTCTTTTTTTTTAGTTTTTTAAAACTTTCTTTCATGAAAAATTCATGAAAGAAACGCAAAATAGTGTAAAACTGATTGAAAGTGAGACCAACATCAACATTCCAACTCGATGTTAGCAAATTATACAGAATAAATATCGGAAACCAAAATCACCTTTAAACAATATTTCAGAAATGAAAAACTTGATTAGAATCATGCTGGCTAGAAAATAGAATTCAAAATTTTGGAAATCAGCAGAGCCAGAAAAATTCCTTAAAAAGGCACTTTCCTTCATGCGAAATCAGGTTAAGGCTTGAGAAAGACTTTGAAATGTTCTACTGAATCAAAATAGATCATACAATTCTTATGCTCCAAATAAAACTGTATAATTTCAATGTTCTCTGATATCAAATTGTAATATACAGGTGAGAAATTGGAACGGAAAAATTTGTAAATCTCACCTTCCAACTCTTGGCTTAGTATATTATCACTAGGAATTACCAAGTTTCTTATAGCAACAACTAAATGTTCTCTCGGGTAAAAGAAGAGGTGAGGGATAAATAGACTTAAGGCTCAAAAATTTAAAAAAAAAATAGAGGAAATGAAAACCTGCAACTAGCACCCTTCAAAATCGTTAGTACAAAATCTCCACCAAAAACAGTTACTAATTTCCTTTCTCATTCTTTGGCCGCATTTTTATTTACACTTCAGATCTGGCCAGTGTTCATTCATACTTCCCTGGATCTGAGCACATCATGTGTGCACATCAACATTACTGCACCAAGAAAATGTTTTCCAGCCTAAAAATTAGAGTTCCAGTTGATCTGCGCAGGCTGAGGTTGCTGATAAGATCCTGAAGGGGGCCCTACAGTTTCAACAGGCCCAGCCACAGCTTGAGACTGTTGCAAAAGTGTTGAAGGTGAAGCCACAGTCTGCCCTGCTTGATAGATACCAGCAAATGCTCCATGAGCAGCCTGTGATGGGGGAAAGGTGAGATGTTGTCCCTGAGGGGTAAGGTTATACAGAGAATTAACTTGCAAACTGGATATGTCTTGGCCTGGAGCAGGTATCCACACTGCAGAGCCTTCACTCTGCAACAAAAAAGTATAAAACCATAAATGTTTAGTAATTACAGAAATCCAAGAATTTTGTTTCATGGGAGCACAATAAAAAGGAGTTACATCGATAAACCAACCTAACGAAATATGATCGAAAATGTAGAAAGCAAGGGAATAGAAATGAAACAAAATTTCGTGATTTATCAAGAAGCATGGGTGAAATAAAAGATCATTAATAAGGAAATAAACCAACCAGCTGTCCTGTTGTGTAGATCTGGTTTTCCTTTAATTGCGACACAGAAAGATCTTCATTTCCAGTGGAGCTTCCGGTACTAACTGTTTGACCTGGCGCATAACCTACAGGTGGAGTGATAAATGACCCAGAAGGAATTCCAATATGAGCTGCATTTCCTGTGTTTGCTCCTGCCTTGTACTGAGGGACTGGGAATTTGATGCCAGCTGCTGCTGGTAGATACATGTTGCCAGCTGATGGCTGTTGAGGGAAACCATTGTGGCTTAAAAATTGGTGTATGGGAGACACATAAATTGGAGGGTAATAGTGGCCATAAGGGAAGAAGTTAGTAGGGTAGGGTGGCCTGAAAATAGAAACTGACTGTGGAGACACAGGTATAGAACTCTGTAGGGGTGGAGTTGGGCTAGGGGACACACCCTGAGAACTTGCACTCTGCAATATGAACAGATAAAAGTCATAATTAAAAGAATAAATAATATACATAGTGTAGAGTTCTGTTGACCCTACATTCAATACTAATTGATACGCATGGTAAATTTTGTTGACTTTATGATATCTTGCAAGCAATACCAAAGATAATTTCTAATTGGTTGTTGGCGTAAAAACCTTTACACAACACTGCATACCCAACACACTCCAACTAAAAATAAAATAAATCTATTTTAAAAATTGGAAAAAAAATGTTGAAGGTAAACTTAATTTCTAGCGTTTAAAAAAGGCATACCAAATTCCTAATGATAAAAACCTAAGGCAAACAAAAAATTTCAAAAAAGAATGCACTAAGTTAATACCTTCCTGACAAGGACAATAAGCAGGAGTATGTACTCACGGAATTAGGGGGACAAAAGGTGGGGTATGCAAAGATACAAAACACACCAGAAAACAAGAGAAACCTCCACTAAAACTATTTTAAAAAATAGGAAAGTAGATTCTGTTTCCATAATTCAAAATCAAACGATGCTAATTTTCGTAGGGATAATATGTCGGATGAAAAAAGCAATGCTCCAGTTCATCAAATTCCATATAAGCCGTAAAGCGTTCTTCTACAATCAATATCAATCAACTTGCTATCTTCCAAACTGTACAAGCTTCATAAACAAACCTAAGAAAACTTTACTTTCATTACTTGCTTTGACAATTTCAACAAAGTATTGTTGTTGCCTCTGAACTGTTTGGGGTCTCTTTGGGTAATTTTCCTCATAAACAGTAAAAGAAAAATAAGAAAAAGTAAAATAAGTTTCTTCCTAAGATAAAACTAGCTTATGCATAAGTTAAAAATCTGATATCAAAGAAGCTAATATGAGAGTTTCTACTAATTAACTTATACATAAGCTATTTTTAGCTTATATAGAAGTCTATTTCATTTTCCTTTTCCTAGATGGAAAAGTTCATCCAAACAAGCCATTGATCTCTCTTGGACATCCATAATGTGCAGTCTCATAATTTCACTTCAAATTTCTTGATCCTGATAAGTTATTTTCTGATTGATGGCTCACAAAAGTCCAAATGTATAATTGACACTGAACTACTGGGTCATTCCTGCATAGATTCTAATTCATAAGCCAAAACTGAAACCATGCATGGGTTAGGAGTTGAAATTCATGTTTTACATTGTCAATATTTGGTAAATTCAGTAAGAGAAACATCAAGGATCATAGTGTTATCCAATAAATAAAGCATCCAAGCTGATTTTCATGAGTTTACGAAGGCAACTGTAATGATAGCTACGTACTCTAGAAAAGAAACGACTGAACAATAGAAACTGCAAATTATTACTAAAGATAGTTAGGCATCATTTATGTACACATACAAATCTAGGCACATTGAAACGTAAACATAAGAGAAAAACCAAAGACCACCATGAAATCCAAGCATAGGGAGAAACAGTTTTAAGCAGATTAAGATATTAAGAAACTTACAACATAGTTAGGAAATCGAGAAGTATCTTGTGCCTGGGGCTCAGTTCCCTCAAATTGAACCTGCTGAGTCCCTAACATGGTGGACATGAAATTCAAACCATAGTTTTGAGGTGTTGGAACAGTTGGAAGTTGATGGACCTCAGGGGCCAACAAAACCTCCTTCTTTGGCTGATCAACCTTTGTGTCAGTACCATTTATAGAATTGCCTTCTGTATCTGGTGTCTTTTCAATCAAATAAGTTGAAGAATGTGGATAATCAAGATGATCCCCTTGTGAAGTTAATGATGCATTTTGGTTGCTACATCCAGACAAGAAATACCATTTAAAAAAAAATACATGAACACACCATGACACAAATAATACCTTTGGTAACAGGAAGAATAATCAGTCAATTCAGCCAAAATTATTCACAAAATAATTACTCAGCCTTATGATTGCCAAAGGGAGTTGAAAAAGGTATTAATATTATCTCCAGAGAAAAACTTTCTAGAACGAACTCTCAGGCAGGTTACGGTTATTTTGCTGGTGAAGAAGTTTGATATTAAAGAACAAAGCTAAGATAATCCAACCATATACATCATTTAGAAGGGTATGAAAGAAAACATAAGCATGTGTATGCACACACAGGACGAAGGGATCTGTGATTTGATATGCAAAGAAAAAACACATATGAAGCATATGAATTACAGACCTTGAAGTTGCCGCTTCATCACTCACTGGTGAAGGTTCAAGAGCGCAAGAAACGTTATTGTCCCCATCAGTTCCACTGTTAGATTTTTCAGTTGGGCCAAAAGTATCAAAGCTTCCAAATGTCAGACCACTTTTTAAAGCCTCTGGTACTTGGAAATGGTTCGGAAATGTAACATGTTGCCTTAACTCTGCTGAAGATTGCACAGAAACTTCTGAAGTTGAAACCTCCGTGATATTAGCTGTTTCAGAAACATGTGTGAGCCCACCAAAAGACATTATAAGTTGATATAATTAGAGATATATTGAAAAGTACTGAGAAAAATTATAAAAATAAAAAATACACAGTTCTTGATTTTGTTAGGTTGATTCCTTCCAACATGGAACAGTATCTAAGCAATTCAAATTTGGGTATTATTATTAGCACACAGAAGCAGAACCCATACAAGTGACATGCTTATTTAAATTATAGGCTCAGTCATCCTGCCTGTCACTTAAAATGCCTTCATGAACAGTTTCAAAGGTTCTTCTCCTGATTTATGCCCTCCAATTTTCGTGGGCTTTATTTCAGTTTCTCTTCTGAAAAATTAGATTGTCCTCCATATGGTAGAATTGTTTGATAAAAAAAATCAAGGAATACTTCAACTAAGACAAGAAAGTAAATTGAAGGAAATATAACATGAAGCAACCTTGTTGCTCACAAGATTCAACAGATACAAAATAAAATTTTACCTAGAGGTGGCTGGCTGCCAGAACTAGAAGATGGCCTCAATGAATCATTTGGGGATGGAGATGAAAGTTGTGAAGGCTCAGATAACCGATTGTGTTCAACTTCATTTGACTTCTGTGGGGCATTTGTTCTGCTTGATGAACTCATGGACCCAGATTTATCATTCTTGGATGCTGATAAATCATTAACTTCTTGAACAACAGGTTTATTTCCTTTAACATGATTTGGTCCAGTAGATATCCAATTGCTCCCAACTTCCCTACTGATTGCACCACTGACACCAGGATGCTGGGAGACAGAAGATGCTACAACAGGATCCAAAGAGGAATGGACACCCGAGGCAGAAGTTTGAAGTTGATCAGAACTTGACAAGCACTTTCCTTGGTCGGTACTAGTAACCAAGCCAAAGGTTTGAGTAAGGGAAGAAGGTGTGGCAACAGCAGCAGCTTGAGGTTGGACATTTTCTCCATAGCTAGTGTCATTAGCAGCTGAACTACTTTTAGGTACACTAACAATGGGAGATTGACCAGCAGACACGTGAACAGACTTCCCATTGGATTGATTTGCAGCACCATGATGTGCAACAGCTGAAACTCTACAGTTGAAGAAATATTATTTAAAAGAGGATAATCTAACAATAAAAAGAATAAACAATCATGTCAATATTAACAATGATGTATTTATCATCACATCAACAAACAACTTCGTATAAATTGTATTTTAGCAATCCAAGAGTAGAATCATAAGATATTATCAAATTGAGCATGCAAGTCAAATTTCAAGCAGGCACTTACTTCTCCTGGTCATTGAAGTTGTTACTGTGCGTTTTTGTTTAACATAAAATTTTAAGCATGACTTCAATGTGAGGTTCAGTCAGAATTTTAGCCACAAAGGAAAACAAAAGTAGAGTCGTTCATCAGTCTTATTTTCACTTCTTTTAGAGTCTTGCCTTGTTTACTATCAAATAAATGCCATTTATTTCCACCATACATTTTCACATATTCAGAATTAATCTGACAAAAGAAACAAATTAAAGAAAATACAAAAAAAATAGCTACCTTGTAACTTGAGATGCTGTATTAGTCTTAGTTTTCTGCAAAACTGGCTGAGTAGAGGGAGCGTGACTTCTCTCTGCAATGTGATTGACTCCATTTTCCCTTCGATTAGCTATGTTCCTCCCACCACCACCATCTAACAACAGACATTTGCAAGATGGTGAAACTGACAAACTAATAAAGTAGCAAGAAATTTGCAGATTCATATGACAGGTCTCTGCACTAAAGTGGGTTCATTGTTCTAAAAAATAAAAAGTCATGGAAAAAATATAAATGATGGCTATGGAAAGATACTTATAGTGCCGTGCTAGATTCAAAAGGGGCGTGATAGAGCTTAACAAGCAGCAAAATAAAAGCATAATTCTTAATATTATGATAAAAATGTCTCAGTAACAAGTTACTGAGAGGGAAACACCACATAGTACTAATATCTCGAAAAAATGACTGTCTTCAAGAAGAATTTTCCTTTGGAGAACGATGGCTTCCAGGTGACCATATGTGGAAATGAATATCCATTTCCGAAGAGACAAAACAAAACTAATGATAAAGCCCAAAGTCACTAAAAAGGTGGGGAGATTGTACCAGGAAAGTTAGGGGAATATCCTCCTGAAGAACCCCTTCCCCCCCTCCCTTGTCCACCTTGCTTTATCCTAGGCTCATCAAAAACCCTGCTGCTCAATCCCTGAAACAATAAATTTAACTTAAATCACTCAGGCCCATAAAAATCATTGAAGAGAGAAACATGGGGCAATACAAGCACGTTTACTTATAACACGATATATAGAATTACAGAACACATAGATAAAAAGAAACATTTTCATAAGCAACTGCAAAACAAGACCCAAGTCATTTTACTCAGCAAATAACATTATTGCATGATCCCACACATCATAACAGGCAGGAATCACAAACCCAAAGTAACCAGACCTAATCAGACATTCAAACCCATAGCAACCGACCTATAAGAATCTCAACATGAAGTTTGCCAATCACAGTTCTCATAAGATGACAGAATGGCAACTCATGACACATTGAGAACTTTTGCCCAGCAGCTCACAAAAATCAAGAAAATGAATACACTTCAATTTAGTGGAAAAACAGATAAAAGATTTATCGACTTCAATTGATCCACTCAATGGCAGAAGTAGTAGATGCCTCGGCCTAACAGGTTAGAGCAAACAAACCAATCTGTTTCAACAACTAAACTTTCAAGTGCAGTAATAAACCAACTGAAATACAAAAGCAGAGCAAGTAAGGAGGGAGGAGGGGGAATCTCACCTCCTTCTTTCGGTCACGTCTCCTTCGCACCTCATGAAAAGTATCTGCGAACAAAGAACAAAAACTCAACATTAAAAAAAAAGAGAGAATCTCAAAGATGCCAAAAACACATTTCTTTTCAAGAAATCCTAAATGATTAGGAAGCGTAGATACAGTGCAGAAACCATTCACTAAGCAACACGTGTGAGCGAGAGCCAGAGAGATACCATTAAACACATAAACAAAACCCTACAAAAACAACTTTAGGATATCAAAAACTCCTAGCTCCCAAACATTGAACAGCTAAAAACCAAAACTTTCAATGTCGAAAGAGGCACCCAGAACTCCCCTCAACTCCCAACAAATCAAAAAAGCTAAACAGCAAAATAAAAGAACTTAAATTAAAAGAAATTGACAAAACTGGAACTCAACTCGGGAAAGCACCTCTAACTGAAAGTGAAGCTCAGAAAAGTGGGAAGCAGTGTCCCCATTCGTGGATGAAGAGAAAGAGTAGGAATCGAGAGAAAGGAGAAAGAGAGAAAGTGGATCGAGAAGAGAAGAAAAGAGGGAAAAGTAAAGGGACCTAAATAGAGAAGCTTCTGAGCGGTTTCGTTGGGATCCATGGAGCATTCGCGGAGGACGGCGTAGATTTCATCGTCGGTGTGCTGTTTTCCGGTGATCTCGCGGATGTCTTGGATGGTTTTGCGTACATTGTTTGGGATCGGAACCCTAAAAGTGGAAGAGCCACCACCGCCGCTCATCTTTGTGTCTGTAAGACAGCAACGAAGGAAGAAGGGACACTCTCTTTGTTCCTCAGACTTATTATTACAACACAAACACAAACACACACACACTTACATATTATTTACTTTGAATCATTAATATACGCCAATTCCATTACTGTTCCTGTGCCTCTCTTTTTTATTTTAAATTTTAATAATAATAATAATAATAATAACATCTTCATAACATAACTAGGGTTTTCTTTGCCACACCGTTTCGTTTTTTTATTATTATTAAAACACAATCCCAATCCACCAAATTCAATCACTTTAATTTAAATATTATGTTCAATATAAATCTAAGTAAACTCTTTTTACACATTTTTTGTAAATATGAACTCTATTTTAATTTACTGCTTCTAGTACTTTTTCACCATTTTTTTATTAAATAATTGTGTGCATGCTAATTTTTCTAGTCAAATTAATTATCCATTTACTTCAAAAACAAATCTGATAAAGAAAAGTGTGACAAAATTTACTATAATTTTGTTTAAGCTTTGTTTGATTTTGGAGACATTAATACTAAATTAAAATTGTACCGGTCCGATCCGTACGATACTTGGAGGTCTGGCATCCGGCCAAGATCGATCGACATGACCGAAACTATTACACTTAAATAAATGATTAACGAGTCAATGGTCAAGCACTAGGTAATACACTCTTAATCATTGTACATATCCTAATTTGATCCAATAACAAATGGTCCATGATAATCATATAAATAGACACATATTATAATAATCAGGTACGTCATCATCCAATACTAATAGTACCGAGTGTCAAACACTGAAATTTTACTTTAGCATCTAAGTGTCTTTTGCAAGTACTATCAAAGCCCAAAGTTCACGAAAACAAAAAGTAAAGAAACGAGATAAATACGAGGATATCATTCAAGTAAAAAAAAACAAAGGTAGACAAAAGAAGACAATTGCTCACTTAATTTTCAACCTCGATTGAAAACAAAAACAAAGTAATTTTCTTTTGTTTTCCTTTTTTTTTATCAATTTTGAATTATTATTTTTTAGTTAGTTTAAATCTTAAAAATAATATTGACAACCATGTCTAATTCATTTCCACCATATAAGATAATATATATATATATATATATATATATGGATAAAATTAAGCATTCAACTGAAAATTTACAGCATAAAAATATTTTCCATTAACTAAATCAAATGCCATGATTTAGTATATTATAAGATGTCATTATCTCTAGTCGGTATGAGATTTCTAACACATTTTCTCACGCCAAATAATAAGCTCGTGCGTGAAACTATATATTATAAATTGTCTAATAGCAGGTGACCTGATAAGCAAACAAACTATTGCTATAATAGATTTTAAATACCTCTGATACTATGTTAAGAAGTATTTTATAAAGTTAAGTTGGAGTTAGAATTCATTTTTTTAATATATATATATATATATATATATATATATATATATATCTTTAAACATTAAGATGTATGATAATTATTGGTATTAATATATATTTATTTATTTATAAATAACTCCTTATATATATTTTAAAGACAAAACTCTTATAAAACTCAGTTTTGAAACAAATAATATATTACACTGATCAACCAATCGTTTCAATGACTTGAGATCAAACTATTAACTAATAATTTTTATTTAAATGAAAAAAAATATTACAATGACAAAACATCATTCCTTTAATTACAGATCTGAAAATTCTGTTAAAACTACAAGGAAACACAAAAATTCAAATCAGACAAAAAGATATAATTATTAATTATAAAAATCTCAACATGGTTTTGAAAAAAAAAAGACTTAGAAGTCAGATTAATTTTTTGAAACAAATATAAATATGAGGGTATTGCATATTGGATCCTCACAGAAGATGCAATGGAAACAATTATTGACAGTGACATATTTTAAGAATAAGTTAAAAGCAATAACTGAACATGCACTCATCTCTCATCAAAACTAAAACACAGAATACCAACAAACCTCTCAAACTCCATTACTTTTTCTTCCATTTTTATACACATCAATTATTCCTCCACTTATTTTACAACAAAACTAAAATATTTTATAATATTTTAAACTTTCTCTTCTTTTTTATCTATACAATATTTTTTTTAAAATTATTAGAAAGTAAACTTTAAGATTTACTAAATCATGTTATTTAATACTTCAGATTTATACCCACTTGTATAATTTAATATAAAATATGATTTTTTTAATTGTGAGATCTCAAATAAAATAGCTAGTTTAATATCTATTGATTAACCCATAAAATAGCTTTATCAAATGCTTGTTGTGATTATAAAATATTGTTTACTACCTTATCACCTTAATAAAATAATATATCATGCATACTGATTTCTCCTCGTAACAACGTCCAAATATTAAATCTAGATAAAGTGTTTGACCAAATCAAAAATTAAAACCATACTTTTTAAAATACATAAAATATCATTTATTTTATTGATGTTTTTCATTGGATGGTCCAGAAAAATTCCAGATTATAGAATATAAAAGATATTTTTCCAAATTTTATAATTTAGAATGAATTTCTTTTAAAATTATGGTATTCGAAATATATTTCTGGATTACAGAATCTCTCCGGAAAAATCTTATAGATTTTACAATATGGAGGTGCAGAAAGAAAGAAGCAACCTTAATTAAGTTTCAAATAGTAAAATACTTCGAGTTTTTTTTTTTTGCAGGCCTACCTTTAAAAGACTATGGTCCGTGTAGTAAATGGGCCCAAGCCCAATAACTACTGACCCAGGCCTGACAAACCTCAGTTACTGATACGATTGCTATTGCAGCATTGCACAGGATACGACGTCGTTAAAAGTTGTGGCGAAGTGTGAAGTCCACAACAGTTGATACTAGATTGCTTCTGCGTGTGTTCTGTGTTTGACATTAAAACAGAAGAAGGAAACAGAACAGAACAGAGACCTTAAACCTTTGTGTCGAGAATCTCAGCCATGGGTAGCAACGGATTGAGGTACGAGATCGCACAAAACGCTTATATCAAACTCGTGCTTCACTCCCTCAAACACCCAACCTCCGCCGTCAACGGCATCTTGATCGGTCGCATATCCCCTTCCAACGACGTCGTCGAGATCGCGGATGCTGTCCCTCTCTTCCACTCCCACATTCCTCTTCTTCCCCAATTGGAGATATCTCTCATTCTGGTTCTCTCTCTAGGGCTTTTTGCATTGATTTTATTTTTTCATCCAGCTCTGATCCCATATGCTTATTTACAAAATTAATCACAAAGATGTATGCTTTCTTACTCAACAAGTGAACTAGTCAACTGGGCTAATATTTTTTTCTTCTGGGTGTCTGTTAAATTTTCCTTTTCTTCTGCAGTTTTCTGATTTTTTTTTTGCAATCGCACTTTTTTTTGTGAGATAGATAGAGGAATATTTTTCTGCGAAAGGGTTGAACATAGTGGGCTATTTTCACGCGAATGAGAGATCTGATGACAGTGAGCTTGGTAGTGTGGCGAAGAACATCGGTGACCACATATGCCGCTACTTTCCCCAAGCAGCCGTTCTATTGGTCGGTTGTTGCATTTTTGTTTAGTTCTTGCTAATTATTTGTTGATTTTAATTTTAGTTTTGTCTAATTTTGGTTTTAATTATCTCTTTTTGATCATCATCTTTCTGTTCCTCTTCAATTATTTGCAGTTAGATAACAAGAAGCTTGATGCTTTGAAAAAGAGCAAGGAACGTAGTGCCATAATGCAGGTTAGCGATTTTATTAATTTCTAAGTGTTATACGATCATTGTGTTTATCCACTCTATGCATTGTAATTGGGCTTCTTTAGATAATATAGAAACCCTGATGTCAATCTAAACATAGAAATATACATGCCCAAGCTTATTTGTGATTGAACTCTAGAACTCCTTCTTTCTAATGGAATCACGGAACCTATGAACTTGTTAGAATATAAACCTTTTGGTAAACTTATAAGTAGTTACTATAGAAGAAAATAAGAAGGTAAAATGAATTGAGCTTCTCTCATAAGATAAAATTGGCTTATGCATTTCAACTTTATTGAAGTTTTCCAAACAAGACCGAAGTTCTGTAGTTCACTTTAGCACTGGAGAATTAGCTTTTTGCTTATGTTTTTTGGTCTCCCTGTCCTGTTTTGGGGGCTTATTTTGGTACATCAATCTCTTTATTTTTACAAAACTGCTGTATCTTAGAGCTTAACTTGAAATTGGTGGTTTTTATCTTGATGCGTGGGGTTTCATGGGTTGTATGGTGTATAAACATTGTGGAGCTCAGATTGGATGCAAGAATTCAAGTTTCTGATTAATGTTGTGATCCATTTTCTCTTGTTTTTTCGTAAGTCAAAAGAGAGGAATATTCATTTTTCATCTGCAACATACTGCAGCATATTTGGGAACTACTCTTTGGGGGAAAGATTTTTTTTTCCTAAGTTCTGTAAGGAAAGCTAGCAAAAAAACAATTATTTCTCTAGGCTAAGCTAAACCAAACTTTTACTAAGATTTATCCAATTTAAAGACTGGGGGGAATGAAATAATAATGTTGTGTAATGTGCACACTTTGCATGACTACACAGGCTACAACCTCAAAGGTCTAAAGCTTCATCCAACATTTGCACTAATTACAAACGATTCTTGTTATTTGTTTCTGCTAGTTACAAAATTAAGGGTTCATTCAGAAAACACCCTTTTTTGTTATAAAAGAAGACTAGTATCTACATGATACATGATTATGGTTGCAAGAGTTTATGATATATGGCTCCCTCAATATAAAGAGACGCCTTTTGGTTGGTTACATTAACCAAGATTACCTTTTTCTTATGGTTTAGCTTTATGTTAGGGATACAAATAAGAACTGGAAGTTTGTTCCATCAGATGCGAACAACCGTTTTTCTCTCAGAGAGCCATCAGCAAATGTAGTCTTATTGGACTATATTGCAACTGAGAAGTGGAATGGAATTGTAGATTTTGATGATCATCTTGATGACATTAGCAAGTGAGTGCTTTTGCCTTGCATCACTGCTTTCTTTCCCTACCATTTTATTTATCTGTGCAGCTATAACTGACTTATGCAATACATATTCTATTCTTTACAGGGATTGGCTAAACCCAGGGCTTTTCAACTGATCCCAGCACTTGTTTCCATTTTGCACGATTTACTTTGCAAGTGACCATGTTCAGATTTGTTTATGCTGAATTCTCAACAATGAACAATTAGAGACTATATTTTGACCTTAGGGAAGTTGCTTCATTAAGTTTTTTCCGTTGTATAAGCAGGATATTTACCACCAGTTCGTAAAGGATTTTGGTTGCAGAGCAATTTTTTCTTTCTTTCTTGGATGTAGGTATACTAGAGTGGAGTTTTTTGTTTGTTCGTTTGTTTTGCCTGCGAGTTGTGACGATCTGTGTTTCTTGGTATAAATAGGAGTTTGAAAACAAAACCTGTTCTGACGAAATGGGATTCAGTTGTTTGGTTTTCACCTGTTTTTTAAAGACTCTTGTGTGATGGATTAATAAATGATAAATTTGGAATTAAATAATATAAAAAAATATATTAAAATAATCGTATATATTGTAACGTGATTGTATAAAAATACGAATTCTTAACATATGTTTTACGTACGCTATTTGACAGTTTTATTTAAAAAAAAGCAGAAAATGATTGTTTATTTGATCAGGTTAAAGTAATAGGCAGAAAAGTGTTGGCTATTCTTAAAAATAAAAATAAAATTTAAATTATTAATATTACTGTTATTATTATTTATAATAATAATATTTTTATTGTCAATAATAAAATGAAAATAAAATTTGTCTGTGGTTATAAGTGTTATATTTATCCACAGAACCTAGGTTCGATTTTCTAACGAATAAATTGTTAATATTAATAATAATATAGTTGTATTTTTATATTTTCACATTTAAAAAAAATGTTATCTACGATTCACGGATTAATGTAGTGAATAATTTTATAATATTTGTCTAAACATAATACTTTTGCTTTAAATTTTAATAAATACTTAATATTTTTGCTTTAAACTTTAATAAATACTTAAAATTTTTGCTTTAAACTTTAATCACTTCTTAATATTTTTGCTTTAAACTTTAATAAATACTTAATAAATGTTGACTGTTATCATATTTTAAGCAACAATTTTAAAATTTTGTCGTATAAAAAAACCCATTGCTAATTGCCCCATTTTTTATTGTTGTCTAATATTTTTGTATTCTTGTTGTAGTGAAATTTTTCTTTCGGAATTTACAACTAAATCATCCGATGAAAAATTAATCGAATAGATTCAAATGTTTTATGTCTTTTGAAATTCACTTTAAAACTTTAAATCGAAGTGATGCAAGTAGCAAGTAGATTTGTAGCGGTGGCAATGAGGAAAATTGAAGCTGAAGCAAAGTTATTGGAACAAGTTTGATTGCATATATAGAAGGAAGGAATTCAATAGAGTAGATTTTGAATACAAATTTTGTTGCATAACAATCTGTACAGCTTGTTCAACTTGGTATTGGATTGGTTTCTACAATGGAAAGGAGATGGAGAATATGGAGAAATAACAGAAGACAGATTGTATAAACTAAGAGATGAGAAAAACATGGATGATGGGTGTCAGAGTGTAGGGCACCCAGGAGCAATTACGCCTGGAGCTGTAGGACACTTGGCCAAAGGACAGTGGTCAGCGTCTGCACCCCACCAGGCTGGTCCTAAATTGTCATAACTTTGGAGGGCAAAGTAGACAACCACACCCATGAAAGCAAGTCCAGCGTCTAATGCAGCTGAGAGAATGTAAGTGTGACGAGCCCACCAAGCTTTGAACTTGTAGTAGACGAAGAAATTGAAGAAGATTCCAACCATTCCCCAGGTTGTGTAGTTCACAGTTCTTGCTGGTGGAATACCCCCAGCACCAGCAATGATGAGGGGCATGTTGATGAGTTCAATCCACTTTTGGTTGGGGTATTTGCGAGCAAGAATCCACACTGGAACAGGAAGAATTGCACCAATGAGGAAAAACCAATTCATCCACGGGTAAATGCCATCCTTGGTGAACATTCTCTTTGGACCCACCACTCCCCATATGATTGAAGCATTGTAGAACACATCGTCACCAGGGCATTGCCATGGACTATTATCCGGCAACTTTGTTTGATCACAGATGTTTGGAACGGTCGTCAGAAGCCACCATGCTGTGCCAAAGTACACACCTGAAGCAACTATGGTACCAACCAACTGCACACAAAACAACCAAAGAGCCTAAGTTAGATATGTTTTGTGTATGTTTTGAAACCATGCACCGTCTAATCCTCTCCTACCTGCACTATGAACATGGATTTTGGAGGAATTTTCATGTAGTGGCCTAGTTTGAAGTCTCCAAGGAATCCTAGTGCCTGTGACATGCTGATGTAGCCGTAAGTCTTGAAGGCTACATTGGCAAGTGGCTTCCCGGGGTAAAGGTACCCGATTATTAACTCTGTAATCACGTTGAGCCCGGCTTGCTGCAAAACAAGTTACACTCTGTGGTGAGAAAAGACAAAACTTTGAAGCAATGGGAAACTGTAAAAATGTTTGTTCTGTGACAATGGACTTTACCATGTTTGTTGTTGCTTGAATTACCCCAATTGGCAAAGTGAAAACCAACGCAATAACAAGAGACAGTAGGACTCCCCACCACGGCAACTGAAGCTGCTTGCCAAAGCCTTCACAAGTTATTAGGGCCACAACTACCATTAGAGCCAAAATGCTCACAAACCACCACTCGGGTACTTGTTCATAGTTTTTCTTCATAAGTCTGGTGTGCACATCTCCGAATCCTTTTTCTCTCAGTGCAGATGTTGTCTTCTTCCACATCTGAACAATCGTTCTTCCAAACACATAGAGTTACAAGAAAAGTTAGATGATTTATACACTTGGGATATTTTATCTCAGTAATAATTTCCAACCTTTGATAGGAGAAGTTATCATCCATGCATATGATACTAAGATAAAACTTAGATACAATTTTAAGTATAGTGGTATATTAAGTATTTAAGCTTTTCCTCAAACTAAATATAACTTACTTTCCATGGAAGAGAGCAACATGCGAAATAGTGGCGGTGAGAGTTGCAAAGCTCAATCCGTAATCGAATGCAAATGTGATACTAAGATAGAGCTTGCTGTAATTGTTGTAATTATCCATATTGATGTCAAAATTTGCAGCATTCAGAATCCTTGTGACATTATATTTTGCGCCAGTGGAATCAAACGTTTTAGAACTGATGATGGGGAACTTCTTGGCATCATATACGTTGTTCCAATATGAAATGGGAATCAGAACATACATAAAGAGCACAAATCCAACCAGAATGTTGATGATGGCAAAGCCAGGAACAGCCAAAGGGGTCCCCAAAAAGCCAGCCACTGTGTTCCAGTCCAGGCCAAATGAACCAATGCCAAGCCCCGTGATACCCGAACCAATTTGTTGAGCAAGGATGGACTTTTTCCAAACCAAGCAAACCCATGAGATTGTTGCTAATCCTGGGAATAAATAACCTGGAATAATGTAATAAGCAAAGCTGGAAACAAACACCAGCAAAAAGAATTGCAGCCTTGTGTTTCCTCCTTTAGGCCTTTTCTCTTTTTCATGGAATGCCCTGCCATTCAACAAATTCATAACTCAATCACCATAATATAAAAATAAATAAAATAAAATGAAACACTTAAGTAGGATTTCAAGCCAGTGTCTCTTCAGAATAATTTATCAGTAGACGTGTTAATACATAATATTAGCTTTAATATAATAATAATCTCTTTCATTACCATTAAAAGACAAAATGCATAAATCGCCATGAAAAGATAATAAAATACCTGAATAAAGACACCTGAACAAGGTTTGAAGGCCACCACATGTACGGTGAATCCACCAGGAATTTTCTGAAAATGCCAGCCCATCCATAACCAAGCATCTAAAAATTCAAGGACAAGAATTAGTAGCCTAACCAAATTTTTTTGAACATGCTTGTCGTTTATGGTTAATCCTCTTAAACGTGTAAAACAATTATCAGATTCCTGTATTTCATTTTTACCCCTCTTTGTCTGTATTCTTCCCCTCATCTCAGTCACATGTTTTATGCAATTTAACAATTTCTCTCTCTATTCCTTCCACCCATTGAAGTGTACCATAGACACACCACTATCTTTTTTCAACAAAAAGGTGTTACTTTCAACAACTGAATCAATTAATAATCACTGTTCACCTGGGTGGATAACGCTAGCAGGAAAGCAGCAACTGGGTGGATGTTCCTGTGGTAGAAAGCCTTAACAATCGTGATAATGTTGATGGCATAAACACCACTAGATCCAGCACTGGCAAAGATGGTGATAAGGGCATGCTCCTTCAAGTTGAAAGGACCAGGGTTCATGGAGAAAGACCAGTTGGTGAAAGGGAGAGTAAAAGCTTTGGTTGGAAGTGTTCTGGCCATGAGTTTCCCAAGAGGGAGAGAAATAATCTGTGCTGACACAGAAGAAATGGAAAGAGGGGTGGTTCTGTAGCCGAAGAACTGGTTGATGAATGCAAGAACAATGCATGAAGCAAGTCCCAGAGTCCATGTCCTGAATGTCAGCACAGGCTGCGTAGGGTCGTCGGTTATTGGAACCGTCAACCTCACCTGCTCAATCGGAGAGTCATCCACCTCGTCGCTTTCCTCTGCAAAAACATTCACTGTTTAATCAAAAACAAACATACATACATACAAACAAAGCCGCAACAACGGATAAGAATGTTAACATGTTTCACCACTTTTGGTTGCATTCACGAGAATGTTTTTGCTAAACAATTACTGTCTCATATAACTTCACAATCTTTTTGGAAAACCCTCTTGAATGAGGACCGACAAAAAAACCCCAACACAACACTGCAGAGCAGTATTTGTTTGTCACCAAACAATTTTGTGCCAACACATAAAAAATCATTGAAAACCATTCCATTTTTTTAATATTTTTTTTTCAGATTGTGTAATGCAACTTCATCCTCAAAAACCAACCATATCCTTTAGCAAATAGTTGGTGGTAACAGCATGTGCTCTCTGTTATGGCATTTACATGGAATAAAACATTAGCATGAATGTTGAACTTATACCAGAAGAACAATTATGTAAAGTTTGTATACATTTATAAATAATAAAATATTTTAATTTTTACTTGATGTGGGATTCAAATAATTTGTTTAGACATTGAAATGTTACCAGATATGACGAGTTTGGAGTGGTGTTTATTGTCCTGAAGCTCATCCATTGGAGAGGATCTGCTTCTGAAACTGTGGATAGAACTTTGGACTCTCTCTTCTCTCTCTTCTGTGTCTTCTTTTGATTCCTCGTTCAAACACGAGAATACTCACATTGTCGGTTTCATTTTATAGGAAGGTGTGAACTAAACCAAGCAGTTACAAGGAACATGTGTCTGGCTCCAATAGCGGTGTTCATTCGTGATTGACGTAAGCATGGTGAATCGACAGACAAAATTCTCAAAATCTAAGGTTATTTTAGCAAATTCTTGTTCATGAAACCGAGTTTTCTTATTTTACAACTTGCAGCCCCAAAAATTAGTTGACTTTATGAGTTGGCCTAAGAACAGTTTCAATCTTTAATTTTTAATTAAACCATGTTATTCTTTTTCTATAATAATAGTTTATAATATTTTATATATATAGGGAAACCATATATATTGACACAGAATAATACATGCATCTAACATCCTAATACATTAATATTTTAATTATTTTATTAATTAAAAATATATTTATTATTAAAAACTTTTCTTTAAAAATCTAAATAATAAAAACTAATAATATAATAATATTTTAAATTAAAAAATTATTATTATTAGAATGTTAGGTGCATGTATTTCTGTAAATGGTGTCAATATATCAGTTTTCTCTGTATATCTATATATTTCTTATTTAATATAAGTAGAACATTTTTTACCCATTTAGTAAAAATAGGTAAGCAACTTTCCTTATAGTGCTATTTTATTTTTTATATTTTTTTTTTCATTATTATTAAAAAATATTATTTTAATAGTAGAAATTGAATTTGTTCCTCCTTTTTAAGAGTAAGTCAAATTCATTCAAAAAATGCCTCATTACTATTGGGTATCAATTTTTTTTTATAATTAAAAAACTTAATTGAATAATTAGAGTCTTAGCTTAGAGTTTAACTCCAAATATGTGATGGTTTTCATTAAGTACAATTTTAAATTCTACAAAAAATTATTTACTTATATAAAATATTTGATGTTATCTCACTAATGACGTTGCCAATCACTTATTTATCTAAATTTTTAACAGAAAATATTTAACAACAATTTTTTCGTTAATAATTAAGCATCATATTAACTAAAATTCTAAAACTATTTAATTTAAAAAATGAAAGATTATATATTTATGAGTTATTGCTTCATGCCTCCACGCACCCACGCTCTATCTACACGAGCAGTTAAATTAATAAAATGTATTAATTATTTTGATTGGTTATAAATTCATTCAGGAAACAAATCAATTCTTAAAATTATACTAAATATATTTATAGTAGAATACATTAATTATTTGGATTTGGTATTAATGCATTCAAGTAACAATTGAATTCTTAAAATCACATTAAACTTATTTTGAATAAAATGCATTAATTGTTTGGATTTGTTACTAATTCTTTCGAGTAACAGATGAATTCTGAAAATAATAATAAATTAATTTTTGGACTAAATTCATTAGTTTTTTAATTTTTTGTTATTAACTCATTCAAGAAACAGATGAATTCTTAAACTTATAATAAATTTTTACTTCTATTGTATACAAAATTATAATAAATTTAAATTGAGTAACAAGCATTAATTATTTGAATTTATCATATTGTTTTAGTAGAATGTATTATTAATATAAATTCATTATGCAAAATTAAAAATCAATAATATCATTTAAGGTTCGATAATTTTAGTGATGTTATTTTTGAGGTTTAAGTTATATTGTTATACCATTTAATTGAATATACTTGTATTTAATAAAGAATTAACTTGCTAAAATTAATACTATTTATATATAATTCTTTTAATTTTAATATTAAGCATAAGAATGTACATGTTATATAATATAAAAAATATAAATTAAATAATATATTATTATGCATGTATCGATACATTTTATTTTTAATTTATATTAAAAACTAAATATCATTGTAATAGTAATACAAAATATAGTAGCAAAAATAATGTACTCTTAGATTTTCTTACAAGCAATTACTTTCAAATATAAGATATACATAGTATTTATCATTTCATTTTATTCAAAATTTAAATATTTCATAAATATATAAATATAATAATAATACATGTTATATTAATATTTATTCATATCACATCATCCATGTATAATTTTGATTATATTTAAGATTATGCCATTACTTAGTCTGATGTTCTATTAAGATGAAATCTAACTTAAGTAAGTTAAAATCATTAGATAATAGATACACTAAAATTATTCAAAATCTTAATAAAAAATAAAAGGATATCTATTAGTCATAATTTAAAATTAATTGAGGTAGATACAAACTTTAAACATCGGATAATATTAATTAAGATTAAGATAATACTAAAAAAATAATTAAACTTATAAAATACATCTCTCCATAAATAAATTAATGAGACTAAGCAATATTTATCGAAATTGGTCATGTCACTAATTGTGAGACTCCAATTGGACCACTCTCTGATGAAAATTCCACTATTGAATTTTTAAATCAAATTATATAATTTTCAAATCAATACTATTTTCAACTTCAAGAGTACTAATATATAATTTTTAGAGTAATTCTCTATTATAAATTTAAGATATATAAAGGTAATTATTTGTTTATTTTTTATTTTATCTTGAACTTTTTAAAATTAAATTAAAAGATACTAACATATTTATCAAAATAACATATATAAAAGTCTTTTATTATTCTTCTCCATATGAATTAGGAAATATCTAATAAAATATTATGAAGTGAATTTTAAGTTTAATTTAACCTTGTAAAATCATCTTATAAGATGAAGTTTATATCCATGGTCTTATAAGACAAATTTTATATCAATTTATATACTATAAAATATCTAATGTAGAATCTCCAACCTCTCTATATTCTAATTTCAAACACAAACAAAACTTTGAGAGGAAAACAAATTACAACTAAAGTCAATGGATTTTTCTATAACCTTATAGAGGATGAAAGTTAACAATGAACTAACATGACAATTAAAACACACTTTAAGAACTTAAAGTTATTTTTAATAGTTATTTCTCTTTATTTAGAAATCCTTGTAACAAAAGATTTTAATGTTAACTCAAGGATTAGATGAAACTTTCTTATTATAATATAATTTTTTATAATAAAATAAATATTCATTTATAAATCATTTTCTACTTTTTCTTTTTTGTTTCTAGCTTGTAATACCTTATTTTGACTGGGACAAACAAAGAAAAATATAGATAAGAAAAGCATGTAGCTTTAGTAAAAAGTGAATAATAAGTAATTATATAATATTGTTGATTTGTTAGAAATAACAATAATAAATACTCATTCTTCGTAGGAAATTATCACTCTGATTTTATCATAACTTAAAACTCAAAAAATATGTTTCATAAAAAAAACTATTTGAAATATAATTGGGAACATTAAATATCTTCTTTTTGAGAAAATGTATAGCAACTTCTAGTCACTCTTTAATATTATATATTTTATATTAGTCATTTGGATGAATAAAATAATAATAATGTTTTATTTTGTTGATGTAATTAACACGTTAAATTATTTTTTCAATTTATTTTTTTTAATTTAGTTTCTATAAGTGGAGTGTCGTAATAAATATAGGTAAAAGACAGATTATACTCTAATATACTAATTTTAGTTTTGAATTTATACAAATATAAAAAATTTGTCATACACTTCAAAGATATGAGAAATGTTGAACTTAAAATGGAACAAAAAGTCATCATTTTGGCATCACCCTTTTACACTTTTGATACAAACTTTCATTTCATTTAGTCAACTGCCATAAATGTGGACAATGCCCTACAAAAGCAATTCCTTATAATAATTGGAAACATTACTTTAAAGTTATTAATTGCTTTGTCCCACAAATTATTTTCCTTTTCGACTTAACACATCAAAGAGTCAACTTTCCACGGATTTGTTTGGTTTATTAGGAAATATCTAAACTATTCTTTCAAAGTTAAGTGCATGCATAAGTGGTCTTTAATTTAATTTTTTATGTAAAAAAATTATTAAAAAATTCATCTATTTATATATAAGATTTTTTATGAATATTTGAAATTGGATAACTAACATATTGTTATATCATAGATAGAAGAAAGTTAGATATCTAGTAGTAAATTGGAGATAAATGGAGAACGCATGGTTCTTTTATGGCGATAAAGTCCTACTGAAATTCTTTAAAGTGTTTTTCATTAACAAAGTCTCTATCTAGTTAAAATCAGTATGATCAAAAACTGGTGTGAGTCATGTGTCTGGTTGTTAATTAGTAGTGTCTCCATATCGCACGCCTCTCCATATCGATAAAATCCTAGTAGAACTTTTCAAAGTTTTTGTCATCAAAGCTTGTATTAAATGAAAACCGGAAGTCTGAGTAGCGGGTTACCCATACGACCTAGTCTATCAGTGAAAAGTAGTGTCTACGTCACATTACAGGTTAAGAGTGTTAATCTCGATTAGATGTTATAAAGTGTAATTAAATATTTATTAAGTCTGCCTTAATCTCTCTAACTCGTAGTGAAAATTAATGTTATTTTAAATTTTAAACTAGATAACTTAAATTAACATCACCCGACCTAAACATTAAAGTATTTTTATAAGTACCACACCCTCTCAAATCTCTAAAGAACATTTCAAATTGAAGAGAAAATAAAAATTATTGAATAAAAATCCTATGTCACAAAAGTTACAATAACACATATACTTTAATCCTAAGTAAACTTACTAATATTTTAAAACCAATTTAAATGTAAAATTATAACAGAATTCCATAAAATATCTCAAATTTGATAATTTACATATTCGATCCTCAAGGATAACTTATTTTCTACTCTGAAACAACTTATCATTCATATTAGTTCTCACTTGCAGTCTGTGTTGGACAAAGTGTAATAAAAGAAAATACTATTTTTATCATTATTTAGATAAATACCCCCGTGCCTTAAACGGTAGAAACAATTTTTAAGGGTCTTTAAAAGTAAAATCAACTTTTTATTATATAAAAATCATATCAAACTTTATAAAATAAAAATTCATTGTTTTTAATATAAAAAATTGTACCATTTTATATTTCCAAATAGATGGTTTATTTTATACTAAATTATGTTCATTAAAATAATATTTTTTACATCTCTTTCTTACGTGTGATTACAGACCAGAGAATGATGAAGTGATCAATCGTTTTTGGGAAATAAAATGTGATAGCTTTCGAAGTAATTTCTTTTCAATCTTTTCTGGTTACTTTTGTTTTACACTTTTTGAGTCTCTTCTAGAAGAGATTGTGCTTATTTTTTGTTATGTAGAAAAATTTAATTGACATGGAAATATATTTTGAACTTTCTAATAAGCACATGTTCCTCTTTTAATTAAGATGTAGATGGAAATATATAAAAATCAAAATGATAAGAAAATGGCATGATAATCATAAAAAAGAAGAGAAACAGTGCAAGAAATTTTGTTAAAAGGACAAATTTTAGTTTGCCAAGAAAGTCATCATTTTCGAAATGTATGTTCTTCACGTTTCATTTACTTGTTAAAAAGTTATATTTTCAATAAATAAGACTTGTTTTTAGTCAATTTTTCTGCAAAAACATTTCTATGAAAGAGGTGGTGAATTAAGTTTTCATAGTTGATATATAAATTTAATTAAAAAAACATCTCAAGTTACTTTTATTAAGTGAATTGGTGAAATTAAAAAAATTAATAAAACTAATATATATTTCACTGTCCAGGAAAATATAATAAGATCCTAGTCGAAAGGTTGAGAAGTTGAAAGGTTAAGTGAAATTAAAAAAAGATAAAAGAATAAAATATAAACAGTTTTAATACTATATCTAATGAATAAGTCAAAAAATGAAAAATATATAGTAATTATAAGGTAAAAAAAAGTAAAACTCCAATATAGTTGATAAAGTTCAATAATAAACATTATAAATAGATGATGTAATTAACAGAAAAATAAAGTGTCGACTTAATACATACAATTGATTCTGATTTTATCATCGGAGTGCTTGCAAGTACGTTTACCTGACTGAGTGATAGATCAAGCCAACCTGATCGTGAGAAAGTTCAAGTGAACCTGATAGATAGAGATCCCAAATCAACATAACTAAGAAATAAAACATAAGTTAACCTAACCGAAAGAGAAAACTCAAGTCAACTTGTCTGACAACCATAAGTCTTTTTGATCAAGTCATTAACAAGATACCAGAAGGTCTTGAAGACAAGAAGACAAGAAGTTATTTTACTTCATTATTAAACATTTCTATAAATACTTTTCATCAACCATCTAATATTTTCTAGCAATTATAATTTCAAAGATTCAAATTATAAAAACAATATTGTTTTAGTCACTAAGATTATAAAAATGTTATAACAGTCTTTGAAAATATAAAATACTAAACAAATTCTTAAATGTTAAACATAATTTAAACTGTTTTTTAGTATATACATACACACATTTACCCTTAATATTGTAGTAATTGTTCTTCTAGTGTACTTACTATTATAATAACCTTTTTACAGTCCTACTATTATAATAACAGTTTCTAAATCTTGTCATAACAGTAATGACAAATACTAATATGATTAACACATTTCAATTTGAGATAGTTCTATAACAATGGTTTTAATTTTATACAGTGACAGTAATTTATTCCTAAATAATGTGTGGTGGAGAGATTAATTAGTGTTAATTTAATGCGTGTAGGGTTATGGTTTAGCCTAATGACCTAAGCAATGCATGTGATGTAACTTGCAGTGTGTGAATTCTCATGCACAACGTTTAGAAGTTCACATGCTGCTGTTCTCAACTTGTTCTGTGGAAAAGATGTTCACATGCTGTCTCACTCTTCTCAACTTCTTACGCGTAAAACAAAATGTCTCTTTACTAAATTCTGAACTTTACCAAACAATATTTTCCATAAATTACTTTTTATTCTTCTACGAGTAGAGATTGTATTGTACTTGTTATCTTATTTGTATGCATATTTTTAGTTTTTGTAAAAGATAGATCTAGTAGTCTATACGTATACTTATGAAGTATATCTGTAAAAAGATTTTCTCATATTTATTTATTATTCATATCATGTGATTATGATAATAAATACTATTAAAATATAATAAATTTATTTATAGAATCGTGAATTTGTGAAGGTGTTAATTTTAGTTGGAATAAATATTATTTATTGTTAGGATTAATGTTTCGCTTTCATCTAATAGATTTGCATGAAACATGCGCAAGATTGTTCTTTTGAAGTGGTGTTTTTGCGAAATCATGCTCTCGCTGTCGTTACATACCAGTAGGTAAGATAAGAAACTGACTAGTCATATACACCAAATTTTTAGATGTTTTGTAATAGGTGAAACACTTATTTTAACTATTGTGGGGGAAATCAGGCTTAAGGTTTCTCCCATTTTTTGTGAAGGGAATGTATGGGCTGACAAACTTGCTAACTTAGACTTCATACATTTTCATTGATATAATAAGCTTTCGTATAGTTTTTACTTAATTTTTTTATTAATAGGTATAAATTACCTATGTATAAATTTTGTTGATATATGAGTTTTGATCTAATATTTTCATATTTTCTTGTATTTCTTTTATTTTTTTAATAATATTTATTTTCATGTGATAACGGATGATTATTGTTATTTAAGATATTAATGTATCTGTATCTGAAATATAGAAGTTTCATAATATTGTGTATAACGAGAGTCTTAAAAAAAATATTGTACTAATACAACATATGAATGGATAAATTAAGAATGTTAAACTTAAGAATTAGATAAATATCTCTTTATTTAGCTAAAAGATGTCCAATCATAGGATGACTAGATCTCTCGTATCTTAGTTCGTATGGTACACTTATTATTATAAGATATTTGTACATTTTTTTAATGAATAAAATATAATTTTTAAAATAAATCTTATTATGATGAAGTGTTATAGTCTATGAGTGAGTCAACTTAGACAGTGCATTTTAAAAGGTCAGCAATTAGCACATGTTAGTGTGAAAATACTTTATTAAATAAAAGTACGTTGACGAGACATTATTTTCCACTCAAGTCCTTTTCCTTATACAAAATTTTACAAAGTTATTATTTTCCATACACAAAAAATTCAAAGAGTCACCTATAACCACACATTTGAGTGTGTGATTTAATAAACAATATTTATCTATCATGAAAGATTATGATCCTTAATTAATAGTTATTGATGCACCAAGAATAAATTATCATAAAAAATGCTCTTAAAAACATCTCTATAATTTATTTATATACTTTAATTATTAAAATAGTCTAATACATATTTGTTAATTAATTTGATGTTATTTATAACAATTTAATAAGTATAAAAAGTATATAAATATATACAAGTTAGATTTAGATTAAATTGCATATAATTTTAAAACAAAACCAAAAATCAAATCGGACTCAATAAAAGAAGTTGGTATTTAAAATTTTAGTTCATTCAATTGTTATTTCAGAATTATTCAAATTATCAAGAATAATTTTAATATTTCAAGGAATATAGAGGTAAAGGAAGAAAAAAGTAGGAGTGCAGAAAGAAATACCCTAAACACATTTACGTTGGATCTAATGTTGAACATCACGTTCGTTGGGCCTAATCTAGAACATTACGTTTGAGGTTTCTTCTTCCTGCACCCCTAAGGTTTTCTTCCTGCACCCCCAAAATTTTGTAAATCCCAAAACTGACCTTTACCTTGTTTCGAAAGCAACTTGTTGATTTCTGGATTGCTGAATCTGAAAGTCTAATTTTTGTTACGGATTGATGCATCTGGAAGATTACCAGATTCATCAATCCAGAATATTTATGGATTTTTTAATCCTGAATGCTAAAAAATAAATGCAGATTTCCCATTCTGTAAAATTACCGAATTGCATTTTTCGGAAGAAGAAAGAGTAGTGTGGATTTTATGTGTATTTTGGGGTTTTTAAAAAATAGTGGGGATATTATTGTATTTGCATTACATTGTGGGGGTGCAGGAAGAGAAATATAGGAGTGCAGGAAGAAACTGTCTACGTTTGAAAGAAAAAATACGAACTAGATGACAAGTACTTCCTGCACTCCCCTCTTTTTAACCTGCACCATCACAATTGGGTGAAATACCCGAATTGTCTTGTCCACTTCTCCTTCACTTTATCCCACTATAGCTGCCGCCAGTTCTGCATCATCATCACTGTAGAAGAAGAAGAAGAAGAAGAAGGACTGCAAAAACAAATCTGAGACTAAAAGTGATAATTTTAGATTTATAGATGAAGAATAAAGAGTTTTTTTTTTATATATATAAATCAAAACGTATTTAAAAACATTTTTTTTTTCAAAATACAAATCTAATATCGCAGAAAAAGACAACAACACAGTAAAAAGTAAACAAAAATTGAATAAAATCAAAATTGTGATTTAAAAATATCCAACAAAAATAGATATAGCGTGAGAAAACAAAATGGTGTGAAGGAATGAAAAAGGTGACGGAGAGAGTAAAGCAGAGTAGAACAGAGTAAAACAGAGTAGAGGAATAAGAGTGATGGAAGTGATGATCTGCGACCATTTCCGGTGTTCACCACTCTCCGTCTTATCTTCTTTTTCTCCTTCAACACGCTACCATCTCTCTCTGCCTTCTTCTTCTCCTTCTTTCAGGCTTAAGCCTTCTTCTTCTTCTTCATCTCTCTGTTCCTCTCGCATGGAGGGGACCCACCAGACCCATGACCATGGCCGATCCAAATTCATCGACTTTCCCTTCGTTTCATCTGCCCAGAAGAATGTCATGGTCGATCTCGTTTCGAGGCTTGAGAATCGCCTTCACTCTGAGCTTCTTCCTTGCACGCTTCCCCCTGATGTTCAGTATTACCAAAGCCAAACTGCCACTGCCCAAGCTTCCCTTCATATCAGATCAGGCAGTGATGACTCTCAGGTAAATTTTCCCATCTCAACTTCCTCAATTTCAATACAAAGTCTTTATTTTTCTTCCCAATTTCGTTTTAACTTGTTTTTTAGTGATTGATGGAGTTTTAAATCAAGTATTGGCATTAGAAAGAGATCAGGGTATTGGGTTGAGAATTAGGCACTCGATCTACTACCATATACCGAAGCAAATGGGAAATCTAGTATTTTTAAATTTTGTCCTTTTCTGTGCTTCAATGAATAAACCATCAATCAAATTCATCCCCAAACTGTTACTGTCTCTCCATAGTACATCAATTATATAAACAGTCCCTCAATTATTGAAAATATACAGAGAATTTATCAATTATTGAAATGTGCTTCTTGATAGATACTCTTTTAAGTTAAAACACGATTAAACATTATTATGAACACAGATTTTATCATATTATGATTCTCACATATATTTATACAATCAAAAAGGAATAAACACTTATTTTGATCCATGAGTGATCCTACTTTTGTGATGGTGAACAGTGAGACAACTATTATTTGCAAAGACAAAACCTTATAGTCTTTAGTTCCCAATCTCCATCGGATGTTAGTTTTCATTAGGTATATCATCACACATATATATATATATATATATATATATATATATATATATATATTATTAAATCATATTCGGGTCCAAAATCCAAACTCTAAGTTATTTGAGTGACTTTATAGAAATTAATTTACATAATTTCTTATAACTTTTTTTTTATGTGGATGGATAAGAATACCTTATAAACTATTCATATTAATTTTGTTATATTATGTTGATGGATAAGAATACCTTATAGACTATTCATATTACAACTAATCAATCTTTAGGTTACCCATATTTAAATAATTTAGCATCCATTCTATAGGTAATTGAAATAAAATTTATTAGTAATATGAAATTAAATAAAATTTATTAGTAATATGAAATTAAATAAAATTTAAAGATTTGATCACTTTGGTGATTACAAATCTATCACACAAATAATTTCATAAATAATATAATTAATTGAAATAAAATTTTATTCATAATTTAGAATTAAATAAAACATAAATATTTGATCACTTTGCTAATTACAACTCTATCATACAAATTTCCAAAATCATATCATTAATTTAAATAAAATTCATCCATCATTTAGAATTAAATAAAACATAAATATTTGATCACTTTGTAGATTACAACTTTATTATACAAATAATTTTAAAATTATATCATTAATTGAAATAAAATTCATCCATAATTTGAAATTAAATAAAACATAAATATTTGATCACTTTAATGATTACAACTCTATCATACAAATAATTCCAAAAGTTTAATTTAAAAAATTAATAAAAATAATTTTCCATTCCTCACTTTCAATCAATTAATTAAATTTTAATATAATTCAAATTGAATTAATTATAATTATAATAATAACATAATAAAATTTGAATTAAAAACTTTAATTAAACTTTAATTTAATGTAAATTAAATTACATTATAATATAATAAAACTTTAATTAAAATTTGATAAAACCATTAGTAAAGTAAATGACGTAAGGTGCAGGAATGAAATCATGTTATTTACAAATTGAATTTAGAGCAATGATATACTGATAACAAAAATTAAAATATTAAGTAAAGAAAAAGAGTTATATAATAAAGCAAGTGATTGTATCATTTTCCTTAAATTTATCATTATATTATATTTTAATCTAAAGTGCAGGAAGTTTTTCATTAATTTATATTATAATATATATTATATTATAATTTCATCTTGAGGAATTGAAAGTACACGTTCAACAACGGCGTTTTAAGAATCCATGAATTACCTTGCCGCCAAACCACGTTGCACACTCCCACTCCACAATCAAAAACCACCGCACCGTCAAGCACCGTGCTGCGCAAACCATCGTGCCCCTCCAGCCACGAACCACCGCGTGCCGCACGGACAAAGGTGTTGGATCCCGTTTAAGGAGACGACCACCGCGCCACCAAACGATCACAGCGCGACGTCGTTTCTCTCCCTCTCCAACCCCGACGCCACTGCCACCGCGCTCTCCTTCTTCAACTCCGCGCCGTCCACACCGCTCAAGAGTGCAGAAACCATCGTGCCAACCGACGAACCACCACGCTTGGGTTCGATCTTTATCCTTGACGCCGAACCAGGTGTCGTCGCTGCAAGCAATACCAGCGACGGAGATAGACGAGCGGCGGCGGAGAAAAACGCGAGCAATGGTGGCTTGCGGTTTCGCGCCGGCAACGACTTCGGTTCGGGTACAGGGTGTTAACGTAGTTAATGGGGTTGGGTGCAAATTAGTGTTATGTTAATGAAACCTTAATCCATAAACCATAATTTTAAAATTAAAGTTATTTGATTTTGGATGTTTAAGAGGAATGAAAATTTTAATCTATAAATCCTAATTATAAATAAGGATTCTTAAATTAGATATATTTTAAAATTAGGGTTCTTTGATTTTGAAAAAACATTAATGGAGAATAACAAAAAATGAGCAATGAGTCTATGATATCATATATAAGTTAAAACACGATTAAACATTATTATGAACACATACAATAATGTTCTCATACAGATCTTATCATATCATGATTTTCACATATATCCATACAATCAAGAAGGAACAGACACACTTTGATCTATGAGTGATCCTACTTGAACAATTGTTTTATCTCATTTGTCCCAATATCTCTTAGCAATTCCGTTCTTGATGATTATATTTCTCACGTTAACCATTGGATCATTTAATTATATTATTATTATTAAATCATATTCAGGTCCAAAACCCAAAATCTAAGTCATATGAGTCACTTTATAGAAATTAATTTACATAATTTTTTACTTTTTTTATGTTGATGAATACGAATACCTTATAGACTATTCATATTAATTTTGTTATATTATGTTAAGGATAGGAGAGAAGGTAATTAGTATTAGTGTTTAGACTTGATTGGTGATTTACCTGTAGTGTACTTACAATTTGAATTGCAATGAAAAAGGGTAAACATTACCAAGTTTTTGAGTAGTTTGCAAGTAGACAAGGATGCAATCTCATTACTACATAAAAAACGGAAAAGGATAAGCCTACACCTATGTTTTGGGGTAGATAGCTGAGGGAAGAAAAGGTGAAAAGAAAAAGAAAAGAAAAGGAAGGGAGATAGTGAAATATGTGATCAATGATATGATGGGAAACAAAAGAAGCATATTCTTTAGCACACTCCTTCGTAAACTCTTCCTTGTTGACTGAAATTTACACTGAAAAATTACAAAATCAGGAGACAATTATTAAATCAGGGGTGTGAAACCCACTAAAATTAGTGTCAACCAATTACAAAGAGTGTGGTGCTAACATTATTCCAGAAAGACTGTCTTTCCTCGTTGTGAAAAAGTGTGTTTTTTGTTGTGAATTTACTCCTCATTTTGTGTTTGTGACAGGTAGATTTTGTGCTGGGAAGCTGGGTGCATTCTGAGTTACCAACTGGAGGGTCCTTAGATATAACAAGTCTTTTAGCCTATCTTAAGAGCTCAACTGATGCACCAAATTTTGTGTTTGAAATGATCCGCAGTAGTCCAACAATGCTAGTTGTCCTTCTTGATTTGCCTCCCCGGAAAGACCTTGTGCTTTGGCCAGATGATCTCAAAACTTTCTATGAGGACACTGAATTGGACACTCATAGGCAGGCTCTGGAAAGAGTTCCAGAGGTTCAACCATATTTCTCTCCTTCCCTTTTTATCCGCACTGTTTTCTCCCCTAGTGCCATACTGGTTCGCATTGTGACTGAAAATGGTGGAGTAGAACGCATGGAGGAGATCATCAGGGACCATTTGGACCCCATTTCAAAGCAAGTGTTGGGGATCTGGTTGGATCATTGTGCTTGTGCCAAGA
>Ga0123342_1000790_pt1 | contig 51490 bp, 24 predicted proteins | sample Turbeawhitnodule_FD_89960 | JGI IMG/M metagenome (GOLD analysis project Ga0123342, IMG submission 89960) | Root nodule microbial communities of legume samples collected from Mexico - Turtle bean Mexico white nodule | ecosystem: Host-associated > Plants > Roots > Nodule | place: Mexico: Nepantla...
CAAAAATTAAAACAATAAATCAAATAAAGGAATTAATTTACTAACTCCTTAACATAATTAACTAAACTAAAGTCTAAACAAATTATATTACAACCAACATTAATTTACTAACTCATTAACATAATTAACTAAACTAAATTCTAAACAAATTATATTACAAAACCATAATCATCCAAACAGAAATATAAAACAGAAAAAAAAAAATAACTTTACATAAAAAATTTAAAAACCTGAAGATAAGCAAGAACAACACAATAGGATGACTGATGGGATGAAGAACACCCGTGCTTGAAAACCACATAAAACAAAATAAGAAACACAGAATTTAATAAAATTTAGAACATAATTGATTATCCATTCAGTTATATACATAGGATAATCGATTATCCATGGATAATCGATTATGTTAGTAGGCAAAAATCAAGCATAATCGATTATGGCAATAAATAATTGATTATGACCCTTTTTTCACACTTCAGATAATCGATTATGGGTTGAAATTTTTACAGATAATCGATTACTAACTTTGCTTAATCGATTATCTTCACCATAATCGATTATGTGACCAGTTTTAATTCAGCCATAATCGATTATGCACCATTCAAAGAAATGCTCTCACCTCAGACGAACCCACAGATGAACCCAGATGAATCACAGAGATGAACCCAGGACGTGAGATGAACAAGCTATACGTAACTCAAGCCCTTAACACAAACTATGATGGCTTACGAATCCCTCCAACCACACTACACTACACTCTCTAATGGCTCGCTTTCTTTGCTTTTCTGTGAATGGAGGAACCACCTTCATGCTTCGTGTTATATAGTCAGCTTCATTCCACACCCACCTACCTCACCCACTGCATTCACTCACCTTTCACAGTTTTACACACGGTCAAACGATTCCTGAGCCAAGTTAAGAATCTGAAGCTTTCATGTGGCATGCATGCAGGGGCACTGTTCAACACAAAAGCAAGGGCACCAAAGTAACTTACTATGAATGACGTGACACTCTCTCTCTTCAGCTCAACTTTCTCTTCATCTTTGGAGAGAAGCCAAATTCACTCCCATTTCTCTTTCCCTCCATCCTCACTCGCAGCAATTCATGGATCCAAATGGGGTGGTGTTGTGACTTTCGTCGTCGCCAACAGGACCACCCCTGGAACCAAACAAGCCCTAAGTGTGATTCATTCCACTAATCAGGCCCAATGAGGTAAGCCTATTAAAATAATATAAATAGCACATATTCCAAGAAATAAGGTATATCATTTATTATTGTGCATCTACCCGAGTGTCGATCACTCGTTTTACTGACTTGAGCGTCGGAGTGTCTTCTGCAGGTACCTCCCCCATTTGGCATTCACCCGAGACTGAGAGCCGAAGGAGAAGCACGAAGGCGAGAAGGATGCAAAGCCCTAGCAACCTGCCCGACCAAAGAAGAAAGATGAAGACTTCAATAGTTCTTTAGGTTTCGTCTCCCTAGCAGGAACACATTTTAATCAGAAAAAGAAAAATAAATTTATAATTTTATAATTATTATAGAAAAATCAATTAATAAGACCGATTAATTAGTATACATATATTAGAAATGTTCATCAATTTTAAAAGTTTGCTGAATTTTAAATTATCTAGTATCGTTTATTATTTATTTTTCCAAAAATATACTCCTCTCTTGGTTACCAATTATTATTATTTCTTACACAACTAAAATATCGATTATATTCGAGTAAATTGTCAATTTAGTCATTCAAATAATAGTTCAGTTATTTTAGTCCATAAATTAAAAAATAAATATTTTAATCAAAAGTTACATATATATGACTTAAGTAATAGTATCAGTATATTTTCAAGAACCAAAACGACAATAAATATTAAATCTAAAATCTTAATAAAAAAAATATATACATTTAGAAACTTTTTAAAAAATTCTCTTAAATATAAGGAACAAGAAATCACAATTTCAGAGAAAATTATTTATTGAAATTGAAATTATTTATTGGATTCTCTTGTATTGTCGTTCTTTAAAAAAGAGAAATTTGAAAATACAATTTTTAAAAGATGCTTGAATTAAAAAGCAAACAAAATGTAAAACAAGTACAATTTTTTTTCTAAGTTTCCAAAAATATTCTTTTGGTAATTATAATATTTTTTTTACTGAAGTAACCATAATAGTTATAATATGTTTGTAGCCAATTATTTAGCATATAGACGTAAAATATAAAAATATTGCTTGAAATATAAACACGTGCCAAATGGTTTGTGACAGACTTTTAAACACGTTGTTAATGTTCATTAATAAAATCACACTTCAATCGTTTAAATTAGTTATGGACATTTGATTTGAGATTTAATTAAAAAAAAATAAGTTCATTTGATTTCGTTAGACATACAAGTCATATTTTTTGTTTTTATTTTGTTTCTCTTAAAATTAAATTGTTTAATTAACCTCCCTACAGCATTTATTTTTATATGTTTTTATTAAATAATTATTCTATTTATAATAATATATGACTATTTATAAAAAAAATATCTTCTTAATCGTTATGTAACGACTTCTAATTGATTATGATTTTACCCTTATGGATATAATTTATTTTATTATTAAAAAAAATTACCTGCAATAAATAATAACTATTTCCATATATTCTATAAGTATAACACTAAAAAATTTAATAAAATGTTCTACTCTATAATTATTATTGGTATAAGAAAATTATTTGTTATTATTATAAATAAATAAAAAAAAAACTTATTGTCATTTTTGTTCAACAATGTCATCCTTCATATAAATATCTAACTTTCACACTTAAAATAACTAATACATACATTTTTTTTATTCCTAAATCATTTTTTTAAAATTATTCAAAATAGTATTATTTAAATTAAAAATGCAGATATTTTCACTAGCATTTTATGATGATGTTTGACCCAATTAGACCATTTTAAGATGAAAACAATAACTATTAATAATTAGGTCTAATAGTACCCAATGAAATTTGGTGTTTATTTTGAATAAACCATCATCAATTAATTACAAAAAAATGTTGAAATATTGAAAAATCATCAATTAATTTTCTAACGTTACCAATTTGATGGATTTTCAATTACTCATTATGATTTTTAATAGATAGGGATTACTTATTTTTTTTCTTTTTCTTTTTACTTTAGAGACCATTTAAGAGAATGAGTAATAATAATACTTCAGTGATTAATTTGCACAAAAGCAAGCATGACAGCATCAAACATCAGCAATGCTTTAAGAATGAGAAGTATAAAGGTTAAGTTCAGGATCAAATGAATGTCAAAATCATTAGCTTGTTAAACAAAAATTAAACCAAGGTTCTGCACATAAGAAACAAAAACGGAACAAACACAGCAAAACTCTAAACAAAAACAAATTTGCTCAGTGCAAAAGCTATTTGAAAACCCCCCAAAGAAAATACATATTATACACTTCAAGTGTAAACAATAATTTCTCTTTATGTTGAATAACAAATCAATGTTAAAATCCAGTTTTCCCCACCATCACTTTTTCAAGCCTCAGCCAAGGGCTCAAGAAAAAGCCCTCAGCCAAGGCCTTCCATGGAGAGAGATACAAGAACAAGTTCTGTTGAATGTTGAGAACAAAAATTCAGAGCAAAGGGATCCAAAGAGTACGGTTACTTAATTTTTTAATCTATGATAGTTACTTTCACTCTCTGAACTGCTATATAAGTGAGATGCTAATCTGCTGTCACTGCTACGTACTTCTTCCTTTAAAAATCAACATAATCATAGGAGCTTCATGCAGAGAGAGAGAGAGACAAGGAAGGAATGACATACATGCGAAGCTGATACGCAGTGTTTTTTCTCAACTGTATCAGAACCCTCGTGTACACTGATGCAACCATCATAGATCTAACTTGTTAAAATTCTAGATCTAACTTTCTTTTTAAATGTGATCTGTCAGCACTGCAGAACCAAAGAAAAAATTAATTAAATAAATAGCAGTTACAAGTAAATTGAGAAGACAACAAATTTGACACACACTTTCATTATTCAACTCTGATAGAAAAAATGAAATTGCATTCAACTCTGTAATGCTTCTCATTAGATATAAAATAAAGATATCAACATGTTTTACCTGGTAATTGTAGGTCTATTTGGAGGTTTCAATCCAAAAAGAGAAAAATCTAGTGACATTGGAACTGGCTCATTTTTGCCTGTGTTATCACCAGCTGCCTGTCTGACACTAACACTGTCATCAAACTTGTCTCCTTGCAAGGAATTGCCTTCAGACCCATCACGCCCTGGCATTACTCTCCTAGACTTTCTTGGAGGTGACAAGACAGTAGGACCTTCGTTTGTAATTACATCTGAAGCCTTAGATTCCTTCTTAGGGGCAGGTCTTGGAAGTTTAACAGGATCTGTGGGCAGAGGTGCAGAAGAGAAGTACCTAAAATGGAAGAGAACAGATTAAAAATCAGGCAAAGAGAAAGAAACATTTTTTCTTAAAGAGAATGGTTATGGTACATACCTGTGCTCTAATGCCTGCTGCACTGAAATTCTAGCTTTTGGATCATAAGTAAACATCTTTGACAACAAATCTAAAGCATCGTCACTTGCCATTGGAAACAAAGAACGCAAAGGTGGAGAAAGAACATGTTGATATTCAACATAATCAGGTAGGTAGATCATATCCGGCCACTGAGAAGGAGATGGAGTTCCAAATGCTGCGAAAATTTTTCCTAATTGATCAATATCACTTGAACCCTACACCAAATGACAAAAACAAACTCATGAAATCACCAGAAGGAGGATACCTAAGTACACAAAAACAATACACACTTTGAAATTAAAAAGCAAAACAGTGACATAAAAAATTGTCAGAACAGGAATAACATCTATTCCAGAACATCAGCCTTTCATCATTTACCATAAAATAGTCTACTCTTATACAATAAATGGGAATGCACAGAAAGTGAGAGGTTTACTTTTTCCACACTCAAATAAACATTCTCAATACTCTTCTCTGATAGGGATGAGCATTTCACACACTACCTCTGCAATTAGCCAAAAAATTCTCGACCTTCTCAAACTACTCTTCTCTCTTTTTATCTTTATCTACATTCTCGATCTTTTCAACCAATTATCCTTTCAATCTACTCTTTTATTTTCATCTCTAAATTAAATTTCATTGCTTTTTTATAAAAAAAAAAGTAATAGTTAAATATAACCTTATATCACAATTTAAATTTTTTATCATAAATCCAAAATTTTAATTTATATTATTAAAATATTTATTTATCATGAATTTTAATTATCACATAATTCATATGCTTTAAAATATTATTTATTATGAATTTTAATTACAAAATTTATATAATAAAAAATAGTTATATATATATGTATGAATTTTAATTGTCATATAATTTATATACTAAAAAATATTTATATATTATGAATTTTAATTATAATATAATTTATATATTAAAAAATATTTATTTCTTAAGAATTTTTATTAGGTCTCAATTAAAAAAAGATATGTAATTGGGTCTTTAATTTTTCATTTTTTGTAATTGACTCTCTAGGACATAACACCACCACAAAAATTTTATTTTCTAGCAATTTCAAGCCGTCATAATCCAACTCCAAGGACCCAATTAGAATTTTCTTTTTAGTTTAGACACAATTAAAAATTCCGAAATAGTTTAGGGATCTAGTGATTAATTTTTAACCTACAAAAAGTGAACATGTATCCTGTGCCTAATAGTTCATACATAATCACCATGAAAATATTGATTTACCTGCAGGAAGGGTCGACGAAGAAGAAGTTCAGCAAAAATACAGGCTGCAGCCCAAACATCTACCCCTGGACCATATTGCTTGGTACCAAATAATAGTTCAGGTGCTCTATACCACCTTGCAAACACCTATTAATGTATTTTGTGTCAAAAATGTGCATCAAGAGAAGTGCAAGGTACAAACACAAGGATGAAACATGTTAAGTTCAAAGGTACACAAAAGCTGACATCTAGAGGAGGCAATGAAGACATGGTATTCAAAAGAAACACTTTTGTTACAAAGAAGCTGATATGTAAGCTGCTACTTACTGATTCAAAAAAATTGTACTCCACTCTTCACGAAATGAAATACTTGTTTATCCTAAAGTACCACCATCCTAAAACATATTCACCAAAAATCTAGAATACTTCTACTTACATGTAGATGTCCATACATTTTTACCCATAATTTTTTTTTTCCTTCCTTGTTTTTGGACAGTGCCAGGAAGTAATAATAGAGATTTCATGGTAAACGCAGCTTGACTTGCATTGTGTGTTTTCATATAAAATCAAACTAAAGCATCATACTACACCAAAGGTGATTACAAAATATCTAGGGAATATTCTTTTCCAGTCCTGCAAATTCTAACCATCCAAATTTAGGAAAGTTTGCTAGTTTTACTATAGAAGAATCTGAAGAAAGTGGAGTAATTAACAGATGAGTTGAGTTTTATTTAAATTCACAATTTACTCGGAATGCTGATATTAATTAAAGAAACCAGTCCGTTTACAAAGTCCTTCCTCAAATTGTAAGGATTAATCCCGCATACTTAAAGGATTCCCAAGACATTATGCATAAAGAAGCAAACCTGATGAGTGAACCTGCGGTCTGGGCTTCCAAATACCCGAGCTAAACCAAAATCTGCAAGTTTCAGATGTCCGTTAGATCCTATCAACAAGTTATTTGGCTTCATATCCCTGAAAATGCATAACAAAACCTCTGAGCTCAGAACTAAAAGCAAGTAATGACTTAGAATGACCATATAAGCAGCATAATCTACCTATGTAACACCCATTTCTTGTGGCAAACAGCAAGGCCTTTAAGTGTCATCTGAAGGTAAGATTTTATATCACCGGGTGAAAGAACAATATTCCGGTCCCGTATAACAGCTTCAAGGTCTGTCTCCATGAACGCAAACACAAGATGTAAATTCCCTTTATGGGGAAAGGCATCAATCAGCTCAATAATGTTTGGATCTTTGAGCTCCTTAAGCAGTTTAATTTCTCTGAGAGCCGTAAAATTCACCCCTTCTTTCTGCTTGCCAAGCCGGATCTTCTTAATTGCCACCGTCTGCCCTGTCTGTCCATGCAATGAATACATCTTTATAATCATAAGGACCACAAGATAATGATAACAATAACAGTACCATTGTAGTATCATCGTCATTATTAAATAAAAGGCCAATTCATGAAGACGTGTGCAGCCATAATTCCACAATACAATCAAATAGTATCCATTGCAACAAAAATCAAATAGCAGCCACAACCAACACAAAACAAAAAATTAACGGAAACTGGAATACCCCATTGCAAGTTACCACAAAAAAAGCATAGTTTTACCAAATCCATTTTTAAACAACTTTAAAATGCATACATTCCCTGAATATTATTAAAGACTTTTTTTTCCTCTTATTCAAAGATTCCATTAACCCAACCTTCAATATAAGACATTTCAACTTCTTTTCCAAGTTCCAAACTTTATTCAAACCCAATTCTCACAATCCATAACAAAATATCTTCGCTACAAATATACTCGTAATTTTGTCCATAACTGTTCTTTTACTTTGTTTTTCTTTCTTTTTTTTTACTTTAACGAACAGAACAGAGTTAAACACTAGAAAAAAGTTACCTGCGTATCGATGGCTTTGTAAACGACACCGTATGTACCTTCACCAAGGACCTCACGCTTGAGATACCTATCGGCTACTTTCTTGGACAGATCGAATTCTGACATTTTTCCCCCCAAAATTGGCGGCGAAGATGCAAAGAAACTATGAAACACAGCTGAAATTCAGTAACAAAATTGCGAATTCACAAGTGGGTCATCTAGAAACGGCTAGGGTTTCTGGTGGGGGAAATCGCAATCTACCAATTGCATTTGAAATTGAACTGGAAAATTGAGAATAAACAAATGGGTCACGCTGGAAAAGCCTCAACTGAAAGAGTGTTGATAGTTTTTTTCTCAGTGGTGTGTGTGAAGGTAGAGAGAGAGAGAGAGAGAGAGAAAGAAATAGTGAAGAACTGCGATAAAGAGAGAGAGAAAAAAGAGAGAGGGAGCGTTGGACAAGTGCAACGGCTACACTACTACTACACCCAATTTGCTGAATAAAATAAAATAATAATGTAATAAACGCGCTTCAATTGTTTTATTTATTTATTTATTATTGATAATAAATACCTTTCGAGTTCCTCATATATTATATATTATAAACAATAATTGGAAGGTGTCTGATTTTATTTTATTTTTCTTTGGGATTCTTGATTAGATTTTCGTTTAACATTTAACTCTTTTCTTCGTAAAGTTAGGACCCACATGCCTAAGTTATTGATTTTCGAAAATTAATGGTTTGTTTTGCATTTTTTTATTAAAAAGTTATGCTTCTTCTTTAAATAGTTGGTATGATAGTTTCTAGATTGTTTCTTCAACATTATTATTCTGTCACTCTATGTGAAAATAGTTTTTATCTTTATTGTGTTAATCCGGATACACATTTGAAAAAAACTTTCAAATTATGTAATCTAAAAATTAATCATGTATATGAAAAAAAGGCTTCCAAATTATGTAATCTGAAAGCTAATTACGAATATAAAAAAAAAGTTCTGGATTACGTAATCCAAAATATTATAGAGGGATATTTTTGAAAATACGATAATTTATGGAGGTGAGAGAATAACATATGAATGTGAAGGAATAACCAGTTAGGTTTCTAAGGGGTTCCTAATGATGAGGGTTGTGTCTTCTTATGCACTAATAATATGTAAGTGTTTACTTTAATGGTTTTTAGAGGAAAAATAGAGGTTTGATGTAAGATGTTAAGCTTATTGTGAGTCTTTGAGATTCGTTTAATGAATTTTAAAATTTTTATGTAAGGAGAAGATTTCAAGATGTTTAGCATCTAATAATTATATGTGCTACAATGTAAAAAGGGTTGTCGTGAGAGTATAAAAAATATTAAGAAATTTGTTTCACACGTATATATTTTATTATTGAGGGTATGTTAAATTTGCTTTTGATTTTGGTTAAAGAATTGAGTTGTTTTCAATTATCAATTATCCATGTTATAAATAACAACAATTATGATATGTTTAAGTCAACTTTTTGTTATTGTAAAATTACCATGATAAAGAAGGATAATTTAGATATATTATAAAAGCAAAATAAAGAGAAACAACGAAATCTCAAAAAAAAGGATGGAGGAAAGGAGTTAAAAGTATTGAAGATGAATATATATTCTCTATTAGTAGTATTTTTTGTTGTTCTTAGATGGACTAGGTGTTGTTATTATATTATGTTTGTCAAAAAATAACATAAATCCAATTTTTATGAGGTACACATTATACATTATGCAAAAGTTACCTATTGTGTAATAAAATATCATCCATGAAAATTGAGCCATAATTTGAAAATTGAGCATTTCATTACATGTGATCATTGTAAAGGAACATATTCTCCTATAAACGTATTTTGAGGACATTTTCTCACTCTACTACAATTAATTACAATGAAGATAAAATTTGAAAATCTTTCATTATTCAGCTTGCAACAAAAAATATCCATAAACATATTTATGTTGGCACTAGTGGAAAAATATCTTTTTACAATAAAATATAACATCGGTTAAGCTAAAATATAGTAAATTAAAAATTGATGACAACTTTTTTAATAATTATGTTAAAATTCATGTTTAATATTAAATTGTTATTGAATTGATATTATAAATGAGAGTATAATTTTATTATTAGATTGTGGATTTGGAAAGTGGAAACTTTTAATATTAGTTATATATTGAGTTTACTCATATTATTTGGTTTTATTATAAGTTGAAATATTTGTATGTAAATTTGAGCTCAAAATATGCATATGTTTTTATTGATATTTTTTTTTTTTCTTAGTTTGATATTCTTATTCGTAATATGTTAATTGTATTGGAGTTAGATTCAGAGATGTCCAATCCTATGCAAATTGTAATGTTTTATTTTAAAATACCTTATTTTAAATGTTGTGTTGTCAAATTTTGAGTTGTTTTGTGACTTATATTGCATTGAGTGAATTTTAGTTTCATGTTTGGCATTTGATATAAAGACTAATTACTAACTCCAATTTCATTATCTTCAAAAACAAAAGGAGATAGTAATCACAATAATTATAATAATTATATTGAATGATGAATTGTCCACTTTGGTATAGCTCAATAGTAAATATATTTTAATCACATTACGTGTATTTTATGAAATTTTGATTGATTGCATTAATCTTCGGGTACATTAAGGAAAAAGCTTTCTAAGATGTTTTAAAATTTTGTCGCGATAATGTATTTGGGAGGATGATAAATTTTATATTTTTCAAAACAAATATTTTAAATTAATTCAGAAACGTTAAATTCGTAATAAATATATATAGGATATTCTAAAATGATAAATCCAAAGTAACTAAAAAAATTTCAAATTATAGCTTTTGTGAGGTTTAAAATAAAATAAAAAACAATATTTTTCGTCATACTAGAAAGTTACGAGTTGGATCAAACAGTGACTAGTTGGGCCAATAGAGGGAAATTTCTTCCTACATCTCTACATTTTTCTTCCTACACCCCTACGTTCTTCAAAAATACCGAAATTATCCTTTACAGCTTTAGGTGTTTCTGAAATAGTAGTTCCATAAGCAAAGGGTATTTCTGTAATAGAAAATCCAAAAGAAAAAAAATCATTCCAAAACTACCGAAACACATTTTTTTTATTTCCATATTGATAAATCCGGAATTCATAAAACATGTTCCAGAAAAAATGTTCCAAAATTATTTCAGAAAGAATAATTTGGAAGTCATTTTAAAGGGGGCAAAATAGTCTTATCTGAAAAGGATGGGGTGCAGGGAGAAATTTGTAGAGGTGCAGGTAGAAGTTGCCCCAATAGAGTTGAGACCAAGCAGGCCCATTGGGCCAGACAAGTCCATGAATGTAAAAAAGATAAAAAAAAAATAAAAAAAACGCCCACCGTGGGGCTCGAACCCACGACCACAAGGTTAAGAGCCTTGCGCTCTACCAACTGAGCTAGACGGGCATCTTATTATTTAAAAAGAAAAATACAATATCAATAATTTCTGTTCAATAATCCAACATCTTTTATAATTTTTTATTCTTAGATACTATTTCTCTTGTTTTTTTATTTATTTATTGTGGAAAAAATAAAAAATGGTGGTGTTACATTATGAAGCTTCTGGAAGTAGCAGATATGGTTTTACTATAGTTGTTTTGATGAAAGAAAAAAAAAGGTTTCATTATGAGAAAGAGAATGAAACCTTATTGGCAGCTTTTCACTGCAAAACGTGCTGCTCTTTCCACTCTTTTCTCACCTCAAAATCTCTTACTACTTCTTATCATCATACAAACTAAACTTTCATCTTTTTACTACTTCTTATATTATACATAATTTATTCATTTTAATATTTTTTAAATTTTATTTATTTAAATAATTAACCTATCAAAATTGAATGGTTTCCAAAACTTTCAATTTTATTCACCAACTAAGTAAATGTTCATCAACTATTTGAAAGAACATCAATTCAAATTAGTCTTTTGCACATGTTTTTAGAATATCCTAAACCTTGAACTTAATTCACCAAAACTAAGCAAATGTCCATCAACTATTTGAAGTCACATAAGTTTAAATTAATTTTTTCACATGTTTTCAACTATTCTCATAGATTATGAAATTGTTCATTTTTTAAAATTATTGAACTAGTCACTGAACCAATCAAACTTTTTTATTCAGTCGGGTTTTGGTAATTATGGTACTTTTGAAATTATGGACCAAATTCGTTACTGTGATGAAAAGATTATCGATCTTTTAAGTTTATTAGTCTCATTAGCTTATGTATGAGGTTGGAGACGGTAAGATCCCATTAAAAAGACAAAATAGTCTTAGTGTTGATTTAGAAAATTAATAAAGAACATCTTGTTTATTTATAAAGAAGAGAAAAAAGTGTTAATTACTATATTTAGCTAATGAGACTAATCAAAACAAAGAGTTATTAACAAAGAGTTATTATGGAATAGAACTGAAAAGAAAACTATATATCAATGTTTCTACCTAAACTAAATGCTTTTAATCAAGATTTTAGGCTAATTCTCAGTTATTATTAATATTAATGTAAAATGTAGATTTTAACTTACAAATCTTATTACATTCTTTTGAAGACGTAGAAAAATGATGAACAACGTTCAGAAGGGTCAAAAACACACAAAAATATGCAGAAGGGTGAAAATTAAAGTTTCATATTTAACAGTTTTTTTTTGGGACTCGAGACACAGTTTTCCATAAAAAAAACTGAATCAATCATAATATATAAGAGCAGGTTGAATAGTGTATTAGATTGGACCCATCGAATCAATGGAAAATTTAATTAATTACCTACTTAGTAAACAATTCAATTGAATGGATATATAATTAATTATAGAATTTATTGATATTTCCAAACTCTTTTTATTAGTTTTTATTTACATTTATTTAAATTGATTAAAGTTATAGCTTTGTTTTAAAGTTATAGCTTTGATTAAATTTATTTAAAATTTGGATGTCATGTTAGTTTATTTTATAAGAAAAATATTTGATAATATGTAGAAAAAATTAGAGTATTATACATTATAAAGAAAAAAAAATTGTTAGATTTTAAATTTGATTAATATATAATTTTTTGTTTACGAATTAGATTGGAAAAAGAACTTTAGATTAATGTAGATAGAACACAAAGACTCGTAGAATGGACCCTTTGAATCAATGGAAAATTGAATTTACTCACACAGTAAACAATGCATTTAAATATAATTTATTGGAATTTTTTGCTGTTTTTCCAAAAAAAAATTATTAGTTTTTAGTGTTCATAAATTTTGAAAAAGATTTATATCTACTAGGCACATGCAACATTGATCCAATCAACTAATTAGAAATACATTTAATATAAATATAAGTGTTATTGATTAAAACATTTCATTGATCATCCTTTAACACTATAAACAGTTTTATGAATACTTTTAAATTTGAATCCATCAATAAATCAGTTAAAATACGAGTTTGGGGATTAACAGTTCAAATAAAATCAAATAAATGAGATCAAATCAATATTAATAAAACTATTTTTAATAATGTTTAATAATGTTTAATACTATAAATATATTTTTAAAATAGAATAAAATAAAATAAAATATAAAAATTTAAATAAACTTAACTAAATTAGACAGAGGATGATTTTAGAATATAATTTTAACATCTATCATTTTTAGTAAGGTTAGATTTTGAAATCATTTCTTTCATATTTTGTTATTTTTTCTTTTAATAGATAAAAAATTGAGAGGATAATTTGTCAAACTCAAATAATGTTCTTACCCTAAACCTAAACTCAACTATGATATTTTCATTTTTTTTTTATATCATAACAAATTTTTGTGACACTTTTAACAGTTGTGTATCAGAACTAAAATATATAAAAAAAAAAACTACTGATTGAGTTAGGATAATTTTACATTAACATACATAAGCAATAAAATAAAGTGTTTATGTTAAAATTATATAATATTTAGCTTTATCCTCACAGTAATAAATATTATTATCAAGGCTTGAAAAATATCTAGAATTACCCCTTAGAACCCTAAAAATAAAATTATGCAGAACATAATTGATTTGCATGATTAGGATTTAGGAGGGAGGAGTAAGTAAGAGAAGAATAAAGGTTGCAACAACTGCTGGTGGAAACAATTAAGATATTGGCACTTCTGAGTTACTCATTCAATAAGAACCTTCAAATCATGTGAAAACTCTCACCATCCCTCTGCACTCACAATGCCATGAATTAAATACACTTTACCTACTGATATTCACACACACTAATCCAAACATCACACAACAAAACAAAACAATCATTTGGGAAAAAAAGGAACCACAAAATCCAAACTTAACAACACTAATTCTGTATTTGAGCCAACAAGTACACAATTAACTATGTGACTAAAACTTGTTAACTGGTATTTTAAAGTGTTTGTTTCTATCTAAATCATGTACAAGGCAAATCCAAGTATGATGTAAGACCACATAAAACCAAAACCTGAATCAAATGTAGTTGTTTCATCCATGATTTGTTCATGCTACAGCATTCCAAATCCAATCCCTTCTTGTGACTTTGCTCTGGTGAGTACTTTAGATCTAAACGAGGTAGCATACTGCCAAACTTTCCACAGCCACACCACTTTCTTTTTCCTTTTTTTTATCTTTATATATTGTACACCAACCCCACCATCTTTTACCCTTTATCTTTCTTTGCCTTTCCCTTTGGTTCCTCCTATCCATAAAACCTATACTAACATCACATTTTCTTCTTTTTGGTAAGAGGAACAAGACAACTTTCTTCCATTCCATTCCATTCCTTTCCCCTCAGCTTAGGCATATACTCTTTAACTCTGGAATTAGCACCATGTCATTGACACTTTTCCTCTTGTGCATCCTTTTCTTCCCTTGCTACCTGTGCCATCCTGACTCAGCAGCAACAACCACCCTTAAGCCCGTTTTGCTAACCCCATCCAAGCCTTCAACGACAATCCCTGCGTTCCCAGAAGAATCTGATGTTGCAGGTTGCCCTCTTACCCTCTCAGATGAGCTCTTTGATGGGATCAAGAGTGCATGTGGTGGTGCCAAAAGTGGTGGTGACATGGAGCTCCACCGCAGCAGGTGCTGCCCAGTGCTTGCAGCATGGTTGTATTCTGCATATTCTTCTACTGCACTAGGCATGTTGGGCCACAGGCATAGCAATGTTCATGGCCACTCTACATCAGTATATGACATGATGCCTTTGCTGCCAGATGACTCAGAAACCTGTGTGAATGAGCTAGGAAAGGCTTTGGAAGTTAGGGGAATTGAGCTTACCAAGCCTAATGATACCTGTGATGTGGTGTATTGCTTTTGTGGCATTAGGCTGCATCACTTGACATGCCCAGATGCATTTTCTGTTAGCCAAAATGGGGAGCTTGTGGGGGATGCAGGTGTCAGAAGGTTGGAGAAGAATTGCTTGAGTAGTAGCACTGATGTCAATGGCTTACCAGGTCTTGGAGGGTGCTCTAAGTGCTTAAATACCCTCTATTTGGTGAGTTTTCCCAGTTTATACATAAAAAAAAATCTCTTTTTTCTAGGGTATTCTTTTCATGTTTCGGTGTCATTTGCTTAGTTCATTGTGACTTGGAAGTTGATGGATCTTGTTGAAAGTTGAAGATCAAGATGGTGTTTTGGTTTCATTTTCATCTTCTTCACTCATGCTTGGTACTTAGTAAAGTTGTGTCATGCTTTTGTTTACCTGTGATGTTGGTTGCTTTCTAAGCCTTTTCACAGTTCTTCACGCGCCTTTGGAGTTTGTGTGGTTCACGAACATGGCTGGAGCCAATGGTGGATTAGTAGTATGCTTTGTAACTCAGCAACTATTTTTTTTTTTGTCACATGAGAATTTAGAGAAACCAGTATTAACTCTAATGTCTCAAAAATCAAGTTCTTAAATAAACTGATATAGCTGGGAAATATTAAGCAAATAAGTGCAATGTCACTATCTTGGTACTTCAAATTAAGTTGTAGTTTTGGATTATTGGTATTAAGAGGACCCTTTAGCTAACACCAGTCCTTTTAGATAATTCTCTTCTGGATCAAGTATGAAAATGACTCAGAGAAAATGGTCTTATGCAAAACTAGCTTTCTTGGTATGATGATTTATGACAGATAGTGTCATTTGTTAAATGCTTGAGACCCCATCCAATTTGACTGTTCTTATTATTAGCCTGCCCTGGTCATAAATGATGGTTTCTTAATATAGAATTTTAGTTTTGTTCTTTTTCTTTCTCTCATATATACCTACAGATCTTTTAATTCTCTGATTCTTCTTGAGTCATTCATCCTATTGTCTGTCATGATCACATTTTTTAGTAAGCATCATACAGTTTTGAAAATTAGATACCAACATCATTTGTGGCTGTGTTTGGATTTGTTGTTCCTGTTTCTGATTTTCAGTTAGGAGTTTGCAGAATTTATGCCCCTTGTCCTTAAAATCCTTGAAATTGTTTCAGAATCTTAAATTGTCATTGAAGTCTCATGCTAGGGTCACATTTTTTGTTGCATTTAAAAATATTATTCAGGGTTGCTAACAAATTAATAATTGCACACTGCCACACTATTAAAAGCCTTGCATTAGGTAGTGTATTAGCCTTGATGTGCATTTGAGACCATTTTTGCTATGAGTGGATGTTACACCAACCAAGATGCTATTTAAGAAGCTTTGATGCACCAAACCCCTTTTGTGGAATCACTTATATGCAACCTCTTTTGATATTCTCATTGAAGTATTACTTCTACGCAGCTTAACAAGAAGTCTTCAAATTCAAGCAAAGCAGAAGACAGGACCACCAAGATCCACAACAAAGACTGTGAGCTTATGGGCTTGACATGGCTTCTGGCTAAAAATAGGACAGCTTATATGCACACAGTTTCTGGTGTTCTCCGAGCTCTGATGTTGAACACTGATGCCTCTTACCCTCATTCCTGCTCTCTAAACAGTGATGGAATGCCTCTTGCTGTGGACTCATCTGAAATCTCTAATCACTCTTCATCAACCAACCTCCAACCACTCATCTCTCTTTCTTTGTTCTTGCTTTGTTTGCTACTACTACCTATGCATTTTACCATGATATGAGCAAAAAAAAGATCTCAAACATGACATTTTGTAGATTTGGATCTTTATGTTGTTGCTTAGGAATGTAGTTTTTATTGATTGCAGGGTGTGTATCAAGTGAGATAAGTGTTTATAAGAGAGGACAAGAGAAGTTAACTTCACCATACAACCATAAATGGATGGTACAAAGTCTTGTGTCTTTGACTTTGTTGATTGATCATATGATAATTGAAGAACTTTTCATCATAATCATCCATGTATGGTTGCATAATATCTAGATTTCTTTCCTTCACTCTTTTGAACAAACACTCCTCTCACTTGATAAGCATCTCTTAGTTGCAATAGGGTGAGGTGTTTGATATTTGCCAGGGTTTTGCTTTGGTGGACCACCATAATAGGAACTTGTGAAGTTGTTTTCAAGGGACAACATTTGGAAGTAGTGTTCAGTTATTAGGGTGGCATTTTTCATGAGACAGTTATATATGGTTTATGGAAAGTCAACTTCCTCATCAGAACACTCATGTTCTTTGTTGTCTACACTTGATGTAGTGATGTTTTTTGCTAGCTCAATTATTCCAAAAACAATGACTTGTCACAAGTTCAGCATGGAGAAATTATGAATCAGCCAATAGGGAAAATTTTGATAGTGATAAAGAAGACAAATAAACAAAAAGTTAAAAGCAACTTGTTTATACTTCTTCTCTAAAAGATGAAAAGAATAATGTTCTTAACATGTAAGGATTTTTTTTACATCTACCCTTAAGAAAATTATCACAGGAAAATGTCATTCTTGAAGAAAAATCACTTAAATATGAAATAAAAATAAGAACAATTACCATGGCATTCGTGTAGGAAGCAATTATCTTAACTAGTCATTGGGCCAAATATCATAACTAAAAAAAAAATAAAGCGCCCACCGTGGGGCTCGAACCCACGACCACAAGGTTAAGAGCCTTGCGCTCTACCAACTGAGCTAGACGGGCTTTTTGTTTATATACAATAAGTTAAGATTACAATAACTATTTTTATTTTTAAAATAAATATATATTTTTTTCCTTCTCTTTTACACCTTTTTCCACCATAAGAAAAGGACAAACTTTTTGTGAATAATTTTTTTTTGGAAAATGACATATTAGCAAATTGTAAGGATCAGTTTGGCAGTCACTTTTGACTCAACTCTTTGACTATTAAGTAGTAGCATAAAGTTGAAGCCATTCATTTTATTTTATTTTTTTATCAAGAGGATATTTGCATGTATTTAACCTAATAATTCATTTTTTATAAGAGGGATAATTTGTTGTTTTACATCTTGAAAGTTTACTTAAAATTAATTTCCACTGGACTTTTATTTTAGGTATAAATGAATTTTTACTAAAATCATATGAGATTATTATAAAAATAATAAATCTCTTTTACCTATATTTAACATGATTACATATGATTTAATTAATCAAACTGAACAAGTAATGGAATTATTAAGTGTTGATAATCAACAAATAATTACTTTAAGCAAACTATTGTGCACATCAACTTTTAGAAATAAGTATTAGTTTTTATTGATACTTCTTTTACTTTGCTTTATAGATACACTAGACACTAAAATTAAAACTAAAAACTAGATTTTGAAACTAAATAGCATTTTAAACTGAATTAAAAGTGTTAGGGGCTTTTAATACAAGAAAAAAATCATATTGAATAATCACGATTTTGGACAATAGTTAATTTAAAATTATAACTTTTACAAATTACTAAAATCAGTTTAGTTAGTAGAAAACATTGTTCGAAAATACTTTGATTCCTAAGTTTTGGCATTCTTGAAGCTTAGAAGTTTCTATTGTATATTGCACTATTTTGGAAGTTAGAAGTTGGTTTTGAAAATTTCTTAGGGAATAAGCTACTTCAAAGTAAAATGGATGAAATAAAATTGAAGATGAGACGAATTTTGTGTACTATATATTATTGTAGGTATGTATTTCTTATAAATGTTCGGATTAATTATACTTTAATTAATGTGTTTATACTTTAATTATTGTATTTTTTTAACTTGAATTTGGTTTGGAGTAGTATTATTAAACAATTATAGCCATTTGGTGTAGGTGCCTTAGTAAAGAAATAACTTAAAAATTGTGTAGGATAGTTGGAAGTGATTTTGCTAATTTTTTGAAATTTCTACGTCTTTTATTAAAAATCTAGTTTTCTATGTAGCATTATAGTATATACATATAGTTTGAGCATGATTTCTCAAATGATAAAGCTTGAAGTTTTATTTATTAAGATACCGAAACAATTATATTTTATTTGAAACTCTCCTCGTTCAAGTAAACATATTGTTGTTTAAGCAATGAAAATTTTGATAGTTGATATTAAAGATTAAATTGATGATTTATTACATCAAATCATATCGCTTAAATAATGACATGATATTTGAGTAATATAAAAGACATGATTAATTCTCTTTCGACTAAAAATTAGACCTCAAGAAAGAAAACAAATTATAAAAAACCATTTTATTTCAAAACTATTATTTCTTTATGGGTGGTGATAGTTTTAACCCCCAAGTTAAACATATACACTCTACACACTACTAAATTATTATTTTAATTATATTTATTTTATTTTTTAATTTAAAATATTATTAGATTATTATTATATTGACTAAATTATATATTATTTTAAAGACTAAAAATATTATTAATATCTAAATTAATTTCTTAATACTGATAAATAATTTTTAAATTGATATCTAATTAACTATCAAAGTTTAGCTACCAACTTTAAAATCTAAATGGTTGATAGCTAAAATTTTGGTAACTAATTATATATTAATTTATAAATTATTTATTAATAATAGAAATTAATCAAATACTGATAATTTTTTTAGTTTACAAAATAGTATATAATTTAGTAACTAATTATTTTTTCTTCCTATAAAAATTGGTTTTTGATTTGGTTTTTTAAGTAGATATTTAGTTTCTGATTTTCTAATAGTGATTGTTGATGATGATAGTCAAAAGAAAGGAAAGAGTTGTGTGGATGTATAATTGGGCAAAATCTATGATTGAGGCTATCAACAAGGTTTGAAGTATCTAAGTTGAAGAATTTTTGGTTTGATAAGGATAAGGAGTGGATTTTTATTGAGGTTGTTGATGATAACCACAAAGAGACATTGATATGAGTTTTGTTTTGCTTTATTTTCAAAACATTGTGGGAATGTGGGCTCTATGAGTCACCATCTTCTTTTTGGGACTAAGAGCAACATCAAGTGGAGCAACAAATTAGGGTTACATATTCACATTGCATAACAAGTGGCAAGTTTGAGATGAAAATAGAAAAAAATGGATGGAAATGGCATCAATTTTATTATTTTTATTTTAGTGTGTTTGATTATTTTTGGAGGTGATTTCATTGAATTGATTGTCACATCAATTTATTAATAACAATCATCAACATTTATTACTTGTTATAGACATAAAATAAAATACTTAAATCCTACATACGAGTCTCTTAAATTTTAATTCAAAGATTAATATGTCATATTTATTTGATGAATAATAATATAATTTTTTTATATGATTATACGACTCTATGATTTTTTATATGTCTATCAAGAGCATTTATTTCCTACTTCTAACTAATGGTAGAAATTTATATTAATTCTCACATTGAAATAGATACCTTCATTCAACATAATCTATAGTAATACTTGTGTAATAACTACGAAGTTTTCACATTATGTTATAAATCATTCACTTAATTCCATCTAGTTATATATTCACATCTAAAGACAATAAATCAATGAAATAAAATAAAATATAAAAAATTGCAACTATTTTAATACATCATATGTAAATTTATCATTTGAATTTGATGGAAGAAAGTCAAAAATTTGTAAATTTAGTTGTATATTAATATATTTATGTTTATGTGTGAGAAGTATCTATCAGTTGAACAATAGAATCTTTTTCTTTGATTTGTAAATCTTATCGTCATTTTCTATTATTCAAATTCGATTCTCGATCGAAAAAACACATATAAAAGATTATTCAAAACTTAAGTAAATGTTTAATATTTGAATATAATAAATGATATAATAATGATAGTACATTTATCTTGATTGTTATCTTTATTTTAAAATTTTTAATATTTGATGAAGTCATTTAATATTCGATCTTAATACATGAATTATAATTAACTTTCACATTACTTAATTTTTTTATTTATTTTTGTACGGTTTATATTTACTGTAGAAATATTTTTATTTTTCTTTTCGTTATTTTGTATCTCCTTTTTTGAATTTTAAATGCCTTTTTTTGCTTTTTTTTTTCTCATATTCTGAAACAAGAAGACCCTAATAATATTAAAAAAATAATTTGGTATTTTAATTTCACCAAAGTTGCTTTCTCTCACTTTCCGTTCAAAGAGGGGCAAAGAATAGAAAAAACTATTTAAAATTATTTACTCTATTAAGAATAAAAATTATTTCAATATATTTAATATAGTCTCACTTGTTTTTTTTTAAAAGTCAAAATCAATAACAATTTATTCACATCTCTTCTCTTAATTTATTGATATATTATAATAAAACTATAAATTTAAATATATAATACTTTGAATATGATAATTTATCTTAAAAATATTATCTTAACAAAATTTAAATTTGAAAAAAAAATAATTAAAATAATTATAAAACTAGACACTTTTCTCAGTTTTGACTAAGTGATAGAAATATATTTTTTAACAAAATATCTTTTTCAGTTGAAATTATTAAAATTGCAAAACTAAAATTTATTATATAGGAAGTGAGTATAAGAATTGTAGGTAAGAAGAATTTTTTTTTTATTCTCATTATGTACATGTATAGAAAAAAAATAATATATAGTAGTGTAAAAAACTTTCTCTTTTAATTAGATACAATATAGTATAATATTATATAATTATGTATATAATTTGATAATTATTATTATTTAATAGTGAGTCTCATATTTTTTATTATTTTTAAAAAGACTGAAATGATAAAAAGCAGTGTACAAAAAGTACTTGCTCGGAGTAAGTGGAGGAGAACGGCGTTCACCGACATTTAACGGTGATAATAGTTTTATATGACAAACTTACCCTTCAATCATTACAAAATGACAAACCCTTGTGATTGTTTCTTCGTCCCTAGAAACTGGTCCATGCATGTGCTCCTCCACCACTAAAGATAATATATTTTAATTCTCTTTTATTTCTTTTTATTTCAATTTTTCTTTCAAAAATTGTTGGGGTAAAAAATAAGCTAGGTTGAATTGGATTTTTTTTTAAACTATAAATTAAATTAAATTATTTATTTAATTTAATTTAATTTAATATTAAACATGTTGAAGGTGTATTGGAGGTGTGTTGATCCATTATCAACAATTTTTAATTTTTTTATTATAATTATTTGTTATTTTTAATTAGATAGATTAATATTTTAGTTGCTTTAGCTTATAATATTATCCAATAGTGTTTGGATGATCTTGATGTTTAACTTTTTTTTTCTAATTATATTAATTAACACTTTAGTTTTTATTATCTATATTTATAATATTATTTTTAAATTATGATTAATATTTAGTTAAATAGTTGAACATTTTAATTCTACGTTATATGGTAATACAATGAATATACGAAGAAGTTGAAAAATAAATATGTTTAAAACCAACTTATAAGTTTAATGAATTTTATAATTATTACTATTATGAAGTGGACTTTAAGCCTAACTCGCATAAAATCAATTCATAAGATTGAGGTTTGCACCCACTTATATACAATGAAAGGCTCTAATCTCTAGTCGAAGTGGGATCTCTAACAATTATCCTACGCTAAACTAATTTTTATTGTAAAACGTTTTATATCGATAATACACAGTCATTAAACTACAAGAAAAGTCAATGAATGTGTAAAATCAAATTTTTCAGTAATTCCAATATAAAACAATATAAATATATATATATATATATTATTAATAAGAAATAATAAATAAATATAGATAAATTGGATTTTAGGGGTTATCATAATTTATTTTTTTTGGCATGAAGTAAATTTTTAACTAAATCAAATTTAAGAAATTTAATTTATGGTGTTTTGATAATGAATCTATGTTATATTTTCTTTAAAAAGTCTTATTTAAAAATAATCTTTAAATAATTATGCTGTTTGTGTAGCGTGATATTATGTTTATATTGATGTCAGAATACTGATGGTTCGTGTGAGAATATAAAAAAACTCCACAACTTGGATAAATAAATATGATAATTTTAGTTTTTTGATGCAATGGTGGACACAAGATATTCTTAAAAATTATTTCGTGTTGTTCTCAAGTATCTTTCTATCATGATTATGTCTTCAGTTATAGTAGGTCTTTATCTTATTGATCCTGTTTTATTCTATATTTTTATTTTATTTTTCTTTCTCGTATATATGTATATATCTTAGAGTAGGTTTATATTATATGTTTATATGATATGTTTTTACAAAAATAGGGTTGTATTGTATGAAGTATTTTAAAAAATATGTTTTGTAGAATGTTTTTAGTTATACGTTTAAGAATGTTGGATTTTTTGTGTGTGTATTTCTTGTCTTTATAGTTGACGAGGTTATGAAAAGAGGTTGGGACTCTCAGAAATATTAGTAGGCAGGTAAAAATTATAGGTTTGAAGAAAGTGTATTTTTTTTGTTGAGTAGACTCTTTTATGACTTGTTTTTGGGTGAGAGAATTTGACTAGTAATGTTACTTTAAGTTTTTTTGTTGTTATTAGGGAATGTTTTGTGTGAATTGTGTTCTGCCCTCTTTTGACTAGAGATTGGTTACAAGAGCGCTAATAGGATAATTTGAGGGATGTTGAATTCTTTTGATGTGGCTTATTTCATGTATCCTTGAGGATTGATTTTTTGGTATGTAGAGTTTGTTAGATTCCTGTAGGTCAGGGGCAGGTTGACCCTACCATTTTTTGTATAAGGGTTGAGATACTCCTGAAATGTATACTTTTATTTTATTTATTATTTGTTGATAAAAACAAAAAATAGGATAAATTCAAATACCAATTAACTTACATTATGTTTCATATGTTGATTCGGTCCTTCTTAGTTCGTTTTATTATATTCGACTTAATGTTCTTGTTTTTTTTGTCTCATATATTTTTACAATATAGAGTGAGGTGAATATTTATAAAGATACTCATCTTTAAAATATATTTACAAATAATAATATTCACAGGGTACGTTTTATTATATCAACTCATAAGTTTTTCAATAAGTTGAGATAACTGCATACCTTTTATCCGGACAACTGATATTCTAAGACGTGTAGTGATGAGTCGAGAGATCGAAATGTGAGACGATACATTAATTATTTACATAACTTTTTTTCATAAATATTTTAGAAAAATAAAATCGTGAATTAACATATTTATTAAAAAAATTAATAATATAATTAAAATAAAGATGGACTAAGTATTAGATGAAATATAAATTCAAAATGTTAAACTAAACATCGATATTTAGTAACACTCTAAAACATTAAATTATAAAAATGCAGATCAAAATGTGAAAACACAAAATAACCTAATTTAATTTTACAAATAAATGTCAACCTAAAAAATTAAATTAATTAAACATCTTTACGCACAATGCATATAAATACACATTACTTTTTAGCTTTTGGATGGTCAAACAAAAATACAATATCAAGAGCCTTATTTGTTAATTACTTTATTACTTGTAATATGTGTAAACTAAACAAAACTTATATTAATACATGATTCACGTATTTTCATACATAAAAACAAAAATATATACACAATTTTTCTAAAGTAAATATTCTAAATAGAATTTAAATTTTCAATAATCTTGATCAACTTTATCTATGACTAGTTTTTCATACATAATTTAATTAATAAGTATTAGTATGCTGAAAGCATTTCGATGGATTGAAGAAAAAAAATATAAATTAATTTTTGACTTGAGTGATGTAATACTAAAATAATAAAAAATATAAAATTTTGCTCACAATTTTTTTATATATACTATGGCAAATTGTTTAAAAGAAGTATATAGAGTTTGTTTGAGAATCTCAGTTATAAGGTTCGCGTGATATTAATGGTAGCAAAGTTTGTTCACATATTCTATTAATGGAGATTCTCTTTATAATTACTTTTTTATACATAAATTATTACCATTTTATTATTTATTAAAATTATAAAAGTAATTTGGTTTATTAAAATAAAATTTAAATCTCACATAAAAAAATCTTAAAATTTTCGTATTTACTCAATATAGCATTAAGCTTAGTTTTAACTGAGATATAATCAACTCAACCATTGTTAAGCTTGGTTTTCATTAAAATATAAGTCTTCCTATTAAAATTTCTTTAATATCAAATGATAAAAAAAATTGATTAACTTTAATTATAATTTTTTTGTAAATATTTATTAGAAGATTTTTAATTGATATTGATAGAAAAGTAAAAAAAAAATCTAAATCAATAATAAAAAAAATCACTATAAATAAGATTGACAGGAAAACTGTCCTGTCACGAAAATATATTATTAAAAGACACACTGTCTTCAACTTAATTAATTAATGTAAGATGAAACTATATATTAGTTTAAAATAATGTTTATTATTGTAGATTTAGTGTTAAACAAGGATAACACAGGATTGCCATATCATGAAATTATATTATTGAAATATACACTCTCTCTCTTCCTTTGAATCCTAAACACCATAAACAATATTAATAAAAAGTTTCCAAAATACCTTAACAAATTTCAAATCAATATACAAAGGAGTAAAGACTTTATTTGGATTAGGGAGTAGAAAGTTGAGGGTGTGGGAGAGTGAGAGTGTGAGAAGAAAGTGTGAAAAAAGTTAGTGTGTTTAGATCAGTGTATGTTAGAGTAGATGTGTAAAAAAAGTTTATTGAGATAAGTGAATGATGTGATGATTATAAGAGTATTTTAAATTATTTTGAACAGTGTAAATTGTAAGATTATAAATTTACCCTTATATATAAAAAAAAGAATAAATAATTATTAATTTTGTGCATATTTTAGTAATAAAAGAGATATAAAATTATTAATTTCAATTTTTTTACTTTTTTCAACAATCGCTTTTCAAAATCTACTTTGGTTTAATTCTATTAAGAAATGGATTTTTATCCATTTATATACTATTATAAAATATTTTTATCTTTAATTGTTGATGTCGAGACTCATAAACTCGTGTGCGATCCTGATACATATAATAAACTATCGTTACGATAGACTTTAATATCATATATTAATAAGTGAAAACCTAACTAATTTTTATGAAATCGACTTATAAGATGAAATTTCAACTTATTTATATATATATATATATATATATATATATATTTTTTTTTTATCTCTAGATGATATCCAACACATTTAATGTAATTTATTTTTACAATTTTTTTTACTAATTATAATTTTCCATGTTAACTATTAAAATGTATAAAATCCTATATAAAAAAAAAGATTGGTAAAACATTGGTAAAAGATACTCTCTTCACCTTTTATACTAATAGCATTTCACAATTTCAGTCTTGGCAATGGTTGAAAATGGGAAGAAGGAGCACACATGCCCCACCATATGTGCAATGATTTTGACAGAATGCAAAAGAAACAAAGAACAATTAATTCCCAAATTTATCTTTCCATGTGTCATGCCACCACCAAAACACCACTCTCCAAAAACATGGCCTATAAATGGATCTCACTCATGTCATCACTGCCATTATCTCTTTCACTCTCTTTTGTACAGAGAGCTCCGTTATGGTGTCTCTCGCTCCATTTCCACGTTTCTGTTTCCTCTTTTCTTTCTTCATCGCTGCAGCTCCGGTTATCCGCTGCGCCGCGGCTGCAGATGCGACCCTCCACCCCGAAACGGTGCGTTTCGACACCGGAGGTTTGAGCAGAGAGGTTTTTCCCAAAGGCTTCATTATCGGAACGGCCACGTCTGCGTATCAGGTGGAGGGTATGGCCCACCAAGACGGTCGAGGCCCAAGCATTTGGGACGTTTTTATCCAAAAGCCCGGTTCGTCAACATTCTCAATTTCAATTAATTAATTTATTTTCTTAAAAAATTAATTTAATATTCTTGTTCCAGATAAATATTAAAACATTTTATTCTTTATAGTATATAAATCTTGAGTTAAAATTAAATTTTACTTAATTTATCCACTCACTTTTAATTTTTTTTCTTATTTTAATAATCTACTAAACAACAAAACACACAGAGCAAAATACGTTGTTTTGTTGACGGAAAAAGACGTTAATTTAACGATGACGGTGTGTTTCGCGTCGCAATTTCTGGTGAAAAGCAAGATGCGAATGCACGAACAACGTGTGGAAAATGGGTTCGGTGATTAATTTAGTTTAGATGGTAGCTTAAAATATAATAATGTTAATTAATATTCAAAGTACATTTCTTAATAATAACTTAATGAAGTTCGGATCTTAGATATTTGTTAAATTTATGAAAATTCTAACAATATTCTAATATAAATTTTAAAAAAATAAATACAATAATTTTTAAAAATTAAAATCTATTATATAATTTTTTATTATAATTATAAAATTAAGAAATATTTTTTTTAATCGGTCAAAAAAATCATTTTTCTACTAAAAAATCTGAAAAAAAATCTGAAAGATACTTCTACACATAAATATTTATTGTCAATTTATATAATTCATAATTATATAATATATAAATCCGTGTCTTACATTTTAAAGATTATACGAATCTTCGTGTTTGTGTCAGTGTGTCTTATATTTTAAAAATTATACGTATCTTCGTGTTCGTGTCTCAGTGTTCGTGTATCAGTATCAGTATGTTTGTGCTAGATAGATAATATCACAAAAACAGATTTAAAATAAAAAATATTTGTTAACATAAAATATTGTTTGATTAAATACAAAACAGGTATTGTGGCAAATAACGGGACGGGAGAAGTTTCTGTTGATCAGTATCATCGATACAAAGTAAGTGGCTTTTATTTTTTATTTGTTGATTTTTAATATCAGGACTTTTTATAAAGTAAATGATTATTTTATTTTTTGTTTCCTTTTCTATATTTTAAAAAAAAGTAGTTCTTTTTCAGTTGGACCCATCTGTGAAAATGCAACAATGTGATTGTGATTGATTTATACCTGTAGTTCTTCTCTGCTAGAAGCAACAATGTGAGCTAAAGTATGTTTAATTTCACAGGACGATATAGATCTCATGTCCAAACTGAATTTTGATGCTTATCGGTTCTCAATCTCGTGGTCCAGAATTTTTCCAAGTAATGTAGCAATATTTGTTTTACTTATCTGGCCATAGCTGAATTAAATTGTCAAACTCCATTAATAAATTAACTGAGTTTCAATTTCACCACTACTGCAGATGGAACTGGCAATGTGAATTGGAAAGGTGTGGCATACTACAACAGGTTGATCGATTACTTACTAGAAAAAGGTAACTTTTATAGCATACTTAATATTTGAAATGTAGTGTTCAACTTATTGTTAGTGTTCATTTGTTCATCATTGATTGTCTGCAACTGTTGCAGGTATTACTCCATATGCAAACCTCTACCACTATGATCTTCCTTTGGCTCTTGAGGAGAGGTACAACGGATTATTGGGTCGCCAAGTTGTGTAAGTACCTATATATATATATATATATACAAGAAAAATTTGATCTTTTAAATGCATGTTTTGTAAATTTGTCGTAGCTTAATACTTGCAGTAAGTCTGATAAAAAAGTACATGTTGACATGATAATAAATACAAAGAAGGATAACTAACAGGAATGCTTAAATTGTTGCACAGGAAAGATTTTGCAGATTATGCAGAATTTTGTTTCAAGACTTTTGGAGACAGAGTTAAGAATTGGATGACGTTTAATGAACCTCGTGTGGTGGCTGCTCTTGGCTATGATAATGGTTTCTTTGCCCCTGGAAGGTGCTCAAAAGAATATGGGAATTGTACAGCTGGTAACTCAGGCACTGAGCCTTATATTGTTGCACACAACTTGATATTGTCACATGCAGCTGCTGTTCAAAGATACCGAGAGAAGTATCAAGTAATCTTAATATATCTAATCCTTTTGTTTAAGTAATGTTCTCCATAAGGATGTCTAAAAGAAAAAGAATAGGAAATTAAAATGAATTGAATTTCTTCCATGAATTCAAATCAATTTATGCATTTAAACAGAAGTGCAGAAGTTGATATTAACTTCAGGAAAAGTTCAATTCATTATTTTCTTATTGTGGTTTTAGATAAGTTTATCCAAACCAAATCTTAATTAAGATGCTAAAATGTTCTTATGTGATGATGAATGTGCTTGTTTTAGGAAAAGCAAAAGGGAAGAATTGGAATCCTCTTGGATTTTGTTTGGTATGAGCCTCTTACAAGATCCAAGGCCGACAATTATGCTGCTCAAAGAGCCAGAGACTTTCATATTGGATGGTAAAAATCTCTGGCATTTGTTTATTGTCGATCCTACATTACTTGTTCAAGTATTTACTTATGAACGCGAACTCTCTCTCCTGTGAAAACTTTCACACACTTGATAGCAATCATAATGCTTGAATTCACCAGGTTCATTCACCCCCTTGTTTATGGAGAGTATCCAAAGACTGTTCAAGAAATTGTTGGGCAAAGACTCCCCAAATTCACTAGTGAAGAAGTTAAAATTGTGAAGGGTTCGATTGATTTTGTTGGAATCAACCAATATACTACCTACTATATGTATGATCCTCATCAATCAAAACCTAAAGTCCCAGGCTATCAAATGGATTGGAATGCAGGGTTTGCTTGTAAGTCAATGCTTCCTTTAGCCATTGATTTAAATATTTTCTGTGCATTTCCATAACTACCATTTTTGTTTTCTTGAACATTGAAGATGCTAAGAATGGAGTGCCAATTGGTCCAAGAGTAAGTTTGAACTCATTGAATGATATTCATTACATTAAATAGATACAAGTGCCCCTATCATGCAGTGACTAATTTTTGTAAGTTGATTTTTTACAGGCTAATTCTTATTGGCTTTACAACGTACCATGGGGCATCTACAAATCATTGATGTACATAAAGGAACATTATGGAAACCCAACAGTGATTTTATCTGAAAATGGTAAAATTATACATTAGGGCGTTTTATTATGAGAAAATATTTCTGTTTTCACTTTTATTTATAAAATGACTTTTTTGTTTTGAATTTGTTTCCTGTTTACAAAAAATGATAAAGGAACCACTGGCTGTATGGTTTTAACTATTATTGTACAGATCTTTGAAAACAAGGTACAGAGTGAAAATTAAATGACAATTTTGAAATTAAACTAAATTTAAAAATCGTTTCCTCAAAGTAAATTAACTTATAACTTGTTGCTTGGTCTTTTTTTCTTGTTCTAATTTTGGCTTGGTGTGACATTAGTATTCTGCTTTTTCAATGTCTTGTATGTAGGCATGGATGATCCAGGTAATGTGACTCTTCCCAAGGGTTTGCATGACACCACAAGAATAAACTATTACAAAGGCTATTTGACTAACCTAAAGAAGGCTGTTGATGATGGAGCAAATGTGGTTGGCTACTTCGCATGGTCTTTGCTAGATAACTTTGAATGGAGGTTGGGCTACACATCAAGGTTTGGCATTGTCTATGTTGATTTCAAAACCCTCAAGAGATACCCCAAGATGTCAGCATACTGGTTCAAGCAGCTCAATGCCAGAAAGAAGCATTAATAGCTGAGTTCAACATCTATTTTCTAAGCTTCTAGTTTCTTCAGAAATCGTGTTTTAGTGGTTTTGGCTGAGTTAGAAAGTGCTTCTGTAATTGCAATCATCTGACTTGATTAATACAAGTCTTAGAATAAAATTATCTTTTATGGCCATAACTTGCTTTTTCTCTTGGCATCATATTGCTCAATGTTTTTTTTCTTTATATAAATTCTTTAAAATATGCTTCCATGTGCCCATTAGAAAATTTAAATAACATGTGATAAAAACAATAGATTTTTATTTTTTGCAACTCTATTCATGGGTGCCTATCCATACTTGGTAGTATTCAGCTGATAAACTGTATCACTTAAGTGGCCGACACAATTGATGAACGATCAGTTTCATTCCAGAATTTATGGTCAAGGTTATATAAATGTTTAAAGCTTAATGTAAAGTGTTTATTTTTTATATGCAAAAAATACTTTAAAGCATAAATATAAGCGTTTTTAAATATTTTACTGTTCTCACGTGAAATATTCTATTAGTCTAATCAATTAACTGTTATAAAAAAAAATGAAGTCAAAACTGCAGCAACGAGAGATTGGACATACATATTAGAATGATTACACTCTAGAAAAGAAATTCAATAGTGTTCTGTTGGTATTACTCCCCGTTTTCTTGCTGTTGCTTCTTCTATTGGATTTCTTTTTACTTTCACTTTTTCCTTTCAAATGAGCAATCATCTTAGTCCCAGAAGTTACACTTTCTGGGGATTCTGTCAAACATACAACATCACATTTTTCTGCTTCAGTCACTCCCGAAACCAGATCCTCACTGGCTTCAACTTTATCAGACAAAATGTTCTGAAATTTCCTTTTCCTTGAGTGATTCTCATCAGACCCCTCTTTTTGAAAGTTATCCGGAGACGTGCACAAGTCAATATATTCCATGCTGCTTTCAACAACAATCTTTTCAATAGTGTCCTTTGTCTGATATCTCTCCTCATTTTTTCTTATCCTGAATGGATTGTTATCAGGAACCTTCAAAGGAGTGTTATCAGATATAATGGTTTTTTCTTCTGTTCCAATTGTTTCCAATGGCTTGATTAGTTTCTCCAGTGCCAAGGCTTCATTGGAATATTTTTCTTCATCTAAGAGCCTAGTCACTGTGGAGAAAGAAAGTGTTATGACATGCCATAGTTAAACATATACGCCATGCTAGCAAAAACTTAGCAATGTATTATAGTAGTGAAGATCTCCAATATTTCACTTGCCTGTACTATTTTCTCTGGTGTATTGGGAGGCAATGATTGAAAAGCTATTCTTTAGTCTAGATGGTGCAGGAACTTCAGCTTTCTGGATTTGATCAAAGCTTTGGAGATCAGTGGGGTGTAGAGGAAATCTAGAACATTCAGACTTATCAAAGGCTTTCTTAGTTGATGGATTCAAGTTTCCTTCAGCTATACCTTTGACTATAGATGGGGGAATTTGTCTAATTGTATGTCAAAGAAACTATGATACAAGTTGAACAAGCATAAAAGTTAAAATTGACCATATATTCTCTTGGAAGTGCTAAAACAATAATAAAAAACTAGAATAGAAATAGCATGACATACATTCCGAATTCCTAGCTAAATATCATATACAAATCCAAGTAACTTCCAAAATGGTGTCTGACAGCAATATCAATAACAGGCAAGAAAAAAAATGCTGGGAGGACAAGTTGAGAATATTGAAGTAATGGTATCAATTCAGAAAAAGAAGACACAATAAAGGATACGGCCCCAAGAAATCGAGTTTCCCATCAAGTGACTCAAGAAAATTTTGTGGAAGAGGCTTCATGTGTTTCAGCTCTTTAGCATTGGTATCATATCTACATAGATATTCCAGAAGCAAATACAGTCATTGATAAAAATTAACAAATAACCATTCAAAAATTAGGAAAGAGTTTTAGAAGTGGTACATTCGAGCATGCTGAAAAACTGCTACAGCCTCTTGAAAGGTTTTGGCATAATCTTCAGGCATTTGGTCGGCTTTCTCGAGCATAAGAACGGACAATATCTGTTAAATAATTGATATATTAGTCATAACGAAACTGAATATGAACCTTAATTCTGATATCTCTGAGGCTGTGTCATCAGCTACCACTTTATCTATACTTGCAACAGTAGAAGCAAAAAAACAAATGTATTGGTTTCTGCTATATAACATCCAATGACTACAAATTCCAGTTTAATAAGGAAATATTCATTTGTCTAGTTCCCATTTACCAAAACAAGATACATAAATCTTACTATTCGATACATTTTGGCTGTCTACCCATGCATATCACAATAACTCAGTACTAATATACGAATCTATGTAGTTTTATATCACCAATATAATTCACACAATTAATATGTTTTCACTTTTTCACCAATTTTCATGAAAATATTTAAAATGTCACGTGATATAGAAATAGGAATATTGAAATCATAAATCCTATCTTAGCTATCAATGGATGTGGTTGTGACTTGTGTGTTATAAATCCTTTATTTTTCATTTCCCACTCTTGCTAGATATATGAACTCATTAACTACAATCTGGAAATCCAGAAAGACAAGTCATACCATTGAGAATCGTACTATTGCAAATTCTAGCTTAAAAAAGACTAGTGAGCTGAGCTCTCTACTAAAAACTACATTCAGCAGCAAAGCCAACTTGTCACTTGTATCTCAGTAAATCAGGCTGAAAACCAATGTGGAAATAGGCATTGTATTTTTTTCTACAGTCCTATAATCTCTTTGGTTTAATGATCAATTCATGATAGATAAGTGAAATTGGATTGGCTACTTAGCATGAAGAGAAAGGATATATCCTTCTATGAAACATAAAGAAATGCAAGGAATAATGTCAACACTTCATATGAGCAGTCCTTTTGACAGTTCTCATGATCACATAAAGCCAGTGATAATAGGGGACATGAGAGCCTTCTTAATTCTAAAAATGCTCTCTCTAGATTTCTGTTCAAATTCCCTTCAACAAGCAATCAAACCTGATGTTTTTTAGCAGATGGGAACATACTTACACGGTCTAGGTTCCGATATTTGGAAACCAAAGCATGGGCTCGAGCAATACCAATTCCGGGAACAGATGGAAGAAAATCACAGCCAGCTAAGACACACATACCTGGAGAGGGGAAACAAAAAGCACATGAGACTTCTTTTCTATGATCCAAACAACAAAGAACTCTTCAGAAATTAGTAGAGTCTCTAGATAAAATCCTTAAATTACAAGTCATCTCAAGTTAATGTATCCAACATTTCAAAGCAAAGATCCAGAACAAGGTCTTTTAGGCTAATTCCAAGTTTTTTTTCTCTTTTTCCTGGTTGATGATAAGACACTTACGCATCAAGCCCTAGAGCAGTTATACGAAGATATACATGTTCATCATAGGTTACAAAGCAACCTTGATCATTTCATGCATATGAGCACATGTTATTGAATTACAGAAACAGCAAAAATTTACCTGTGAAAAGTTCCTTATTGAAACTCCGAAATGAAGGTTTACCAGACTCAGCAGAGAAAACCTTCTCTAACTCTATTTTTTCACCATTCCCATGACGGTCCATCTTAAAAATAATCTGGTCAAAACCACCGTATTACAATTCAAAACACAGTAAGCCTCCCGCACAATTTCATATTATTGAAGATCTTACATCTGGACAGCCATATGCTATTAGATCACTATCTTCTGTGATCACTGCTGCAACACCACCATTTTCTACTCCAAGGTGAGACAAGTACGCTAACTGAGCATCTGCTTCATATGGAGCTACAACGAACTCAATTTTCTCTGATTTAAGGGTCTGCAAGATAAATATATAATGGAAATACCCTAGAGTGAAGATTAATTAATGATGAACCAGTCAGAAGTCTGTACAACAAAAAATGTTTACAGCATACCTGAATTAACTGATGTGCCATAACCGGAGTAATATTCACTGCTCTCTGCACACAAAAGAAAGGAAGATCCTTGAACTGTTTTCCCTCTTCGGCAAAAAACATTAGAATATTGGAAAATGAAAGGCAAAATCTCTAATTACCATGATGATAACAATTAGATACAGAACAAAATGTAGATGCAGTTTCTAAAGGGTTTTTGGTATTGTTCCCCAACTAAAATAAAAGTTTTATCTCAATAATTTGAATAATAAATGTTTACAATAAAGGTCAGTATATGATCCTTAGATAAAACATTAACTTTGATTAGATAACAGCTCCAAAAACACATGAGAACTACAACTAAGTTTTGCCCTTAGATTAATTGCTAGCATTGTACATTGCTTAATTTTTCATTTTTTTCTACTTTAAACTAGCCATGACTACTCCAATAAAATTCAACATTCATCTTATTAAGACAACATTCAATAACATGTTAAAGACAATACTATGTAGTAATCAGCAATTTCCTCCAAAAAGACCAATGTTGTTTATTTATTTCCTCAAATCTAAGAAATTCTTCTACCTGGAAGAGCTCTGAAGCTGCACCAACATTCCCTTCTTTGAGCTTCGTCATTGCCAATTCTCGATTAGCCCTTCTTTTTCTACAATCATATAATCACACAACCAGATTCACATTCGAGAAAGAAAACCAAACGAGTAAAAAGTTCATCCAAAACCAAATACTTAAGAAAAAGAAAAGGAAAAACAAAAGACATGCCTGTTCCTCTCTTCCTCAGTTGCTGCCTTGCAAGGAACATTGCCACCATCAAAAACAACAACCGGAGTTATTTTATAGAAGCGAAGCAAGTTCACTCTATGCATAAAGTATTCAATGTATCGCAACTTCCTTACACTACTAGAATCAAGACAAAGCTCCATACTACACGAATAAGCTGAAAAATCAAAATGCCAACTTCAACTTCTCTCCATTAATTACCCCAAAATTGAAAACCATTCACACAGTTCGATACTCAACACTCACCCCCTTTGTGAAGCCACGAATACGCATCAATACCCACCTGCAGATTTTGCAAAGTGAGTGAACATGGACACGCCCCAGATAAAATCATGTGGAAAAATCGAAGCTTAGAACAATGGGGTTGATTCTTACGCGTTTTCCAGCGTACTTCTTTATGTGGACAGGTTCGATGTAAGGTTTCATGAACCTCAGGAGATCCTTGATGCCCATTTGCAATGTTCTAGGTCTCCTGTTTCTTTCTGGGTTTTGTTTTGGGTTTATTCGAATTTTCTTCGCTTTTCGTTTTATTGCTTCGGAATTTTTGAAGTTTTCTGCACATAAATAGGAAGACAGAAAATGGCGGGAAGAACGCGAAGTGGCGTGAGAAAAACGAGGGACGAGAAAAACTGTGATATTGTTACATATCGGTGACAGAACTTTGTGTACAGTCCAATGAAAATGTTCACCAAGTAAGGCTTTCACGTGTTCGGTTCTGATTGGTTGTTGGAAGAGGGTTATTATGGTATTTCAGTTAAAATATTTACCGGGAATAAGTTTGAATGGCGAAAGACTTGCTTCGCGCTCTTTTTGTTTTTTGCTACTTCAAAAATTAGTTCAAAATGTATTATTTTTCTAATTGAAATTAAAATATATTAATAAAGGTTAATAATTGTTTTTTCTTTTCCATAACTATATATATATTAATGCTAAATATATACATCATTTTAATTATAATATCATTTTAATTATCATTTTTAATTATAATTGTAAATATATACATCATACTGCCAATGTTTTTAAGATGAATTTGATACGTTCTTCTTCTTATGTTTTTTCTTTCTTAAATGCCAATAAGAATAATAATAAAAATATACAATTAAAATTACATTTTTTTAAAGTAAAAATAACAATATATTTTTTAGAATTAAATAATTTTGACAGTTAACTTTTATTTATCTATTCTTTTGTTTTTCTTTGATCAAATTTATTTTCATTTTATTTCTATTCAATTTAAAAAGTTAATTTCTCCTCATTTTTCACCTTTTTTTTATATTTTTTCCTTCTACAAAATACAACATTAAAGTCTTATTTGTTAACATATTGTTATTTTAATTTTATATAATAAATTAAAATAAAATATGTATTTTCAAATTCTGAGTACTAATTAATATTAATTTTAGATACTTTATGTATTAATAAAAAAAAATTATAATCTTTCAAAAAATTATCCAACCAGAATACCAAACCTTCTTCAAACTCACTCTTTCACTGTTTCTTCTTTTCACACTTTTTCCCTGAAATTCAGAACAAACCCTAACAATCCCGATGACTCCTCGCGTCGGCGATTTCGAAAACGACAATCTGTCCTCCACCGACGACGATGACGACGACGGCTTCAAGGAAGATATGGCCGCGCTCTCCCGAGCCTGCATGATCGTTGTCCCAGGCGCCGATGATTATTCCGCAGCTGAAGACGATGTTCAGCCGATGGTCCCTCTCACTGATGACGCCGGCACTGCTATTGTTCCCGTGGCCACCGACTCCGACTCCGACGACCAGGACGACCTCGAATGTCTCAAGAGAGTGCAGAGCCTTTACCAGCCTCTGTCCGTTCTTCCGCCGCTTGAGCCGGCGGTGGCCGTGTCTGACGACGACGATGACGTGGATGACCTCGAGACCGTGCGCGCCATCATGAAAAGGTTTGGCGACTACAACGAAGGTATTTGAGTTTCCTCTGTGCGATCTCGTTGCCGAATTTTGATTTCGAATTTCGCTTGTAGTTTCTGAATTTGGGATGTGAGTCTAAGGGTAATAATAATGCGAGCTGAAGCAGAGAATAAAATATAGATATCGCGTGGTGGTTGGAACTTGTTGATGTTTAAGCATAATCGGAGCGACAGTTATTAATAAGAGAAGGACAGATTGTATATCCATGTATCTTTTTTTTTTTGTATACATGCATGTCTTAACTGAACTGTGTTTTACTTCTGAAAGGATGCTTTGAAATGAGTTTTAGATGTCTCTTGTGTGGCTGAATTTGGATGTATGTTTTTTAGGTTATGGACCTAACTTAACTCATCCTACAAAACACTTGTATTAAGCTTTATAAGATCTTATCAGGCACTATTTATAGTTTATAGTCAATGCAGGATCTCAGTATTCCCTAATAATATACCATTTCTTGTCAAAGTGGAAGTGGGACTTGGGGTTTTACCTTATAATGTTTATATATTCTCCAAGTTGTCTTGTTGGCAGTTCTCTTTGTTTTTTTTTTAACAAAAACTGGCATGCTGGCAATATTAGGTTTGCATGAAGGTGGAATAAATAAGTTGGTTGAGGAGGATCAGATTTCCAGCCTGGGCTGTGAGGGTGACATTGCTAATGGCTCAATCCATTACGAATCAGATGGTGGTGAATTATGTCCTTTCTCTCAAGATCCTAATGAGGCTGCCACAGAGGAGTTGATTGAAAACATTGAAATGCAGCTTAGTGATTTTGTTGAGAGTTCTGAACCGGATGCCTGGGAGTTGTCCAGATTGCCACAGAAGAAAATGAGCTGTCCTCCTGTTGTTCAGTGTTTTATTGATGCCATTAAGAAAAATAGGGATTTGCAGAGATTTCTTAGAGGTAAATTGATTGAGCTCGAGGCTAAAATTGAGGAAAGCAAAAAGATAAGGAATAAAATTAAAATTCTTAAGGACTTCCAGGCTTCATGCACTAGAAGAACTGGGAATATATTATCACTGAAAAAAGATCCACGTGTTCAATTAATATCTGCTAAAAGGTCTTCTGCTCGAAAGAAGTCTAAGGTTAGTTGTATGATGCTTTTATAGTTTGCTGAAGTCTAAGTTATTGTTTGTACTATTTCATCGTGAAATAGAGGTGCTAGTCATATTTATATATATATATATATATATATATATATTTATCTCTGGGTAGACTAGTGGATATTGTTTAAGATTCTTTTTCACTTGAAACTTATTTTTTAATTATGAGAACCATAGATGCTATCTGTTTCATACAGTTTAGTGGGTTTGAGTGTTAATAATAGTTATTGGAGTGAAAGGTTTCTCTCTTATGAAAGCCTGGATACTTGAAACATGCATAATATAAAACTGGAATGGAGAGGAAAGGTTCTTAAAAATTCAAGATATGCTACAGCCTATTAATGCTATCATGAATTTAAAAAAACTTTACATGATAGTTACCAATCTCAAATAGTCGCATGTGGCAGTCATCTTTGAAGAGGCTATAGTGGGAAACAGGGAGACTGCTAATTTAAATATTTAGTATAAATTAAATAATTCAGGATAAATAGTCTGTTCATGACAATAAATATTGACATATTTTATTTTTAGTGCAATAAGAAAAAAAAAGAACAATCTTAATACAAAAACTTTAATTTTGTTAGTTTTATTTAAACTCCATTAATGATAGAGATAATTGAATCTTTCATTAAAGGAAAATTTAATGTTAATATGTAACTAGCCTTGAAGGAAGTCTTCTCTACCCTTTGTTTTTTGCTTTGTAAATTTAAAATCTTTAGGGGCTCCCTTCAAGGTTAATTGTATAGTAAACACACGTGGTAATTACTAAAGTAAACACGTGCTGGATAAACCATTAACGTACTTAAAAAAAGACTACGAAATTAAAGTTTTTGCAGTAATAGTTTTATTTTCTGATTGTACTAAAAAAATATATCAATATTTGTTAAACTAACAAAATTAAAGGTTTTGTAGTAATATTGTGTTTTTTGTCTGATTGTACTAAAAACAAAATATATCAATATTTGTTACTCTGAAGTGACTATTTACCCAATAATTTTAGTACACTTATAATACTAAAAAATAAAGCAATTTATGATAAATAATAAGTCAAATTATACATTACGAAAAACATGGGGTCCTTGAAAATTGAAAGCTGGTGGTGAAATTTATAGAAAAAAACCACTAAAAATTAGTAAAATGTGAATTGGGAAGTCCAATGGAAGAATTGAGTGTTGAGTGTATCCAAGTAAGGTTTGTTGAGTTGAGCCTATCGAACTACCTATAATATCATTCTCACGCTCAAGATCTATAATCCTCAATGTGAGAGGGTGTGTTAGAGACTCACATTAATTAGCGATGTTGAGTCTAAGTGATGTTAGTTGAACCTATCAGATTATCTATAATATCTATTCTCATGCTCAAGATCTCTAATCCTTAGTGAGAGAGAGTGTGTTAGAGATCTCACATTAATTAGAAATATGACCAATTTATAATATATAAGTGGACGAAAATCTTATTTTACAACTCATTTTTATGAGATTGAGTTAGACTTAAAAGTCCACTTTCTAAGACATGATCCATGGCAGTTGACATGAGACTTTCTAAGTTATTGGAGTCATATCTCAAACGCTTCAGTCAATAAATTTTAAAAAATATAAAAGATTTGAAGGATGCTCCTTGTAAACATATATTGGATTATCATGTGCATTGGTATCGGAAATGGGTACGACATTGATACTTTATCATTTTTGTTTATGAGATTAGTAACTTTTTCTCTTTACTGCCTTTGATTAGAAGGGTGGAATTTAGTCTTTGTTATTTGATTCGGGTATTATGCCTGATTTGGGGGTATGATTAAGGGGTTTGAATCTATTGCTTAGCAGTCTTGCACAGTAATTGAGTGCAAATATTTAGGTAATTTTGTTGTTATCTATTTAGTGGCTGGTAACACAGCATTTGTCACCTTCTGAGTATTGTGATTCAACTTTTTTCTAGCAGAAACATAAAAAGGTACCTGCAATGTGTTATGGCCCAGAAGAAAATTCTCGTGTCGCTAACTATAGGATGGTATTGGAAAGATTTCCACTTTCGTTGGATCGGAAAAAATGGTCTACGGTAGACAGGGGAAATCTTTTTAAGGGAATTAAGCAACAATTCCAAGAAATGGTGCTTCAACTTTCACTTTCACTTGATAGAACAAGGTACTATAAATTCTGTTTTGTCGTGGTATATTACTAAATTACTAACTCCTGCTTGACCAATGTGACCCTTCCCCTGTTGTGTTTTGAATCTTCCCCTTGATGTACCTCCTTTACAGTTCCGAGGGCTTGCTTGGAGATGCTGATGACATGGATAATATATTTGCATCTGTTAAAGATCTTGAAGTCACACCAGAGAGGATTAGACAATTTTTGCCTAAAGTTAATTGGGATCTGATGGCTTCTATATATGTTGGTGGCCATACTGGTGCTGAATGTGAATCAAGGTATAAGTTTTTTTAATTTGTGAGTTTTTTTCCTTTTGTGTTTTTGTGCATGAAAAAAATTAATCTTGGCTATGATAAAGTATTTTATGTTTCTGATATTGGTGAACTCATGCTGAATTTTAATCAATGTATGTATATACTGATTGGTGAAGTTTTCTTTTGTGTGTTTGTATGCTTGAAAAGATGGTTCTTGGTTATGATAAAATGTTTTGTGTTGGTTATTGTGCCATGCTCATTTTTCATATTTGTTCTAAGAGAGTTACATTGATACTGTTTTATTGATACACTGTGGATTGACTTTTTGAAATTATTTTAATACACATAATGAGATAAGAGGTGCTAACATTGAGCTTGAATGGAGTAGGTGAAAAATAGATTGGGTTTTAGCATAGACATGTTTTGGTGGGTTTGGGGGGGTCTTCACTTCAGGTGAGTTTCAAATTGACAAATCACAATCTCTTTAAATAGGGTCAGCGTAGGATGAAACAATGTAGTTTCCTTTCCCTATATTATTTGTTTCTTCAGTTTGGGTATTAAAATGCTCTATCAATCTTCATTGAGGGGAAGATCAACTTGTCTCTTAATTGCACAGTATATTTATTTAACTGCTTCGTTATAACCCGTTCTGTATTCGTAGTCCTGTCCATACAGTTCTTTGACTATTGTTTCATGTTAATTGCCTTTCTATGAAGAATATTTTTCCCCTACATTGCAGACATCTATGACGATCACCATCACAGACAGTTTACCATTTTGGATTTCAGTAAGAGTTCAAGATCAATACATCATGCAGGTGGGGTTGTACATGACATGATTTTTAACATAGTGGTGCTTAATATGTCTGGTGGTTGTCATCATCACAGATGTCTGTTATGTAGACCATAGAATAATGTCTATCTGTATGAATGGTTGAATTCCATACCTTTGCAAACACAGGTGGTTGAATTATGAAGATCCTTTGATCAACCAAGGTGCATGGACTAAGGAAGAGGACAGGTCCCTTTTACTTATTGTCCAAGATATGGGCATCAGGAACTGGTTCAATATTGCTTCATCATTGGGCACAAGCAGGACTCCATTTCAATGTTTGTCACGATTCCAAAGGAGTTTAAATCCTTCAATGCTAAATAGTGAATGGACTGAGGAAGAAGATGCTCAACTATGTTCTGCTGTGACATATTTTGGTGATGGCAATTGGCAGTGCGTGGCTTCTGTTTTAGAACGGCGAACAGGAACCCAGTGCTCAAATAGGTTGGTTAGCTATTTAAATTTTGTTCTATATTTGTAATTTAATTTTGCATATGTTTGCTAGGCCATTATCTGAAATCAAATAATATTTGACGGTAGCCTTTCACCCTACTTAAGATAACAAGGTAGATTTATGTGTAGTTCACAGTTTGATGATACTGATGCTTTGGAATCATCTTCTTTTAAGCTGTTATTATGTGGCCTTCAAGATTTCTGGTGATTGTCAAGTTGAATAATTTGATATCAGCTCAGTATTGTTTGAACCATTATTGCTTATTTGTTTATACAGTATTGTTGAAAAGTTGAAGGTTGAGAAAGAAAGTATCTATTCTTCTATAGGGTAAGGTAAAGATCGGCCATTTGTTTAGTGACACAACAATAATATCCGACCCTGTAGTTTTAGTCAGTACTTGGTTATTTACAACCTGGTTTCAACTGGCAGAGAATATCTGGTTACTTCTTTAGGATGGTGGTATTTTATGTATTTCTGGAGGTTGAATTATATAGAAAGGCAAATGAGCGTGTCCTCCTCCTATATTTATCCTTTTGAAGAAAAGCATTACTTCCATACCTTGTTTCTCATAAACCTGTCGAAATTTGGAAAGTGATTTGCTTTGATATCTACATGACAGAAAAAAGAAAAATATATCCATTCAGAATGGTTCAAGACTCTATTTCCTTTGTTTCTCTTATGTGGTTGCTTTATGTTAAAAACAAAAAAGAAACATATTATTGAAAATGAAATGACACCATTACGAGAAAATATGGTCACTGATATTAAAGTTAAATATCTGCAATTATGTCTGGTTCAATAAATTAACTGAGTTAAGTTTATTGGAGAACTGGAGAAATTTATTTGTGACTGCATTTTGTCTGGATGCAGATGGAAGAAATCCCTTTGTCCTGAGAAGAAAGGGAGCTTTACACCAGAGGAAGATATACGCTTAACAGTAGCTGCCATGCTTTTTGGGCGGAAATGGAATCAAATAGCTAAATATGTTCCTGGCCGGATCCAATCTCAGTGTAGGGACAGGTACGTTTTGTTTAAAAATCTTGGCGACATGATTTCCTTACGGTCTTAGGTTCTTCTTAAAGTTCTTGAACATTCTTATGCCAGATACCTCAATAGTCTGGATCCTTCTTTGAAATGGGGTGGATGGACTGAGAAAGAGGATTTAAGATTAGAAGCTGCAATTGGCAAGCATGGATATTGTTGGTCTAAGATTGCTGAAGAAGTGCCTCCCCGTACGGATTCTCAATGCCGAAAGTATGAGTTCAAATTAACTTCAATATGAAAATCTAAAATTCTTCAATTTCTATAATCTTACATGTATTCTTCTCATTGAACAGGAGATGGAAAGTGTTATACCCTGAACAAGTTCCTTTGCTTCAAGAAGCAAGAAAGAAGCAAAGGGCTATTATTGGTAGTAACTTTGTTGATCGAAAATCTGAACGTCCAACCATTACACTTAATGACTTTCTACCTTTACTTGCATTAGCTCCTAAATCTGATGTTGGTGCCTCAGACATCTGCAAGAAGCGCAAGTCAAGGTACTCCCATTTAATCTCCCTTTCATTTTTCCCTTATTTCTCAACATCTTACACGTGTGATGCCAGCATTGTTAGGATTATTGTTTGATAGGATTCGACCCTATTACAGAGGTTTATCCGAGAAGAAATAAGGTTAATGGGAATAAGCTAATTGATGTGGTTACAAGTAGTTACGAGTTAATTATCATGTCAGCAGAGTTAGTTAATAATAAGAGGTGTGTATATAAATAGATACATTTTGGGTTTAGAGAAAAGGAGGTAAAAAATATATGTTGGGAGGATATTGGTCCTTCGAAGGACCAGAGTTATTGTTTCTGTAAGGAAATATACTTTGTTTGTCTTTCTTATCTCGGTAAACCTCATCTTTCTTAAGTTTCTGATCCAGTTTTTGTATAATTGTTTCAGTATAACATGCTGGGCATATAATGTTGGAAATTGAATATTAGTTCGGGTATAATATTGTTTTCTAATTCTCGTTCATTCATGCAGCAATGTTCCCAAGAAAACGAGCTCTAAGAAAGGTGCAAAGAGAACAAAACGTACCAAAGAAGTACGAGATACAGAGGTATATCATGATGATGAGCTCTACCCAGTCTCTACATGCAGCAATCTTCCCAAAAAGAAGATGAGGTTCAAAAGACGTATAAAAAGTAGTCGAAATCCTCCCCAAGAATTAGTGGATATCTCTTGTAGTGACAAGGTCACTTACATTGAGGGTTCAGAAAACCAATCTACCTGTATTCCGAATTCTGAAAATCAAGATTCAGACAACATACCCCTTGCATGTTTTTTACGCAAGAAATCAAATGAGATATTATCTAGATTTAACAAAAAATTGAGTCAAACTTCCTTCTCTAGGATTACTGATGTTCCTGAGCAGGTTGAAAGTCAAAACCCGTCTGATGATCAAGGCGGCTTGCCTCATTCATGTGAAACTGTTGGAACTAAAAAATTGCTTGTGCAGCCGAATGTTACTTCTGATAGACGAGTGAGAAGTGATGATGATGACGATGACCATATGACCCTTGCATGCTTTCTAAAAAACAAGCCAAAGAAAGAGGTCAACCTGCTAAAGGACATGGTGCGTGCTCTTCCAAATTAAAAACAGGATCTGTATTATTAAATGATGAACGTTGTGCAAGCATATATCTGACCGTCAATGTCAAAGCATGTTGAAGACATGGAGACTGTTTTATATGGTTGTGTTGCAAAACCAATCGATATCATTGTGGAATAAAAGGTTGATGAGCTTTTTACTTCCCTCACGCAAAACAGGCCAAGGAGGGAGCCAAAACATCCCAGTAGATATTTGTAGGCAGGTAAACTTCATTTGTTTCCAATTGACTAAAAGTTGAGCCAAACGAAATTGGGTAGTGGCTAATCTATATACAAAAGTTTGATTAATTGAAAGCCCACTTTCATTATCTTGAATTTGGGTCTGTGTATACAGATTTTCTTCCTGGCATATTTTGTAAATTGTCTGAGTTTAAGAGTCTTTTTCCATTTTATATTTTATATTTTATTTTTCTCTAGTTTAAACTGTAAAATGGTCCGATTTTGGATTGATTTGCTGGTAGAAACCATTGAATTAGATTATTGATTTGCTGTCCATTTTGTTTAAAGACGTTTAGATGTGTTGTTAGTAGGATAATAAGTTGTACTACTAGAAGCTGGTAGAAGATTTTATCTCTTTATAATCATTACTTTAGGGTTAGAGTTATCTGTATATAGAGGCTAATGTACTCTTTCAAATCAATCAATTGAATAAAAATCTTCTTTCTTTCAGATTAATCCTTTTAAATTGGTTTCAAAGCTTCCGATCTTGGGAGTCTTGCTTTCACATTTCTTCTTTATCGTCTTAGTTACGACTCTTTTTAGGGTTGTTTGAAATCTAACCATTTCATTTGATTATTGAGGTTGCCTCACCCAACTTGCGGTTGTATCTTTTTTTGTAGTTGTCGTCATTGGAATTGTTGCCCTTTCTACCTACCACCTTTCGTCGAAGCCACACCTCTGATACAAGTTGTCGTTGGAGCTTTTTGTTTTGCTATTCTGTTTTATTTAGGAGGCTAAAGAATCCCTATTATTCATTTTAGCATGGCAACTCCACTAAAGCAATGTTGACCTTCCCCACGTGCTTTCTTATTGTATTCTCTCATGTGTTTCTATCTCTTTTATTTCTGTTTTTTTTAGCATAGATTTGTATTTTTTTAGTAGATATAAGTTGTAGGAAATTTTGTATAAAAACTATATTTTCCTGCTATAATTTTTTGTATAGACGGTCTTCTAATATAATCAATTAGGAATTTTGTTGACATCTTTTTGAGTTGGTTCTTGTTGCAGTGGATTCCTCACTTTTAAGAGTTTCTAGGCAATTGGATTCTTCACTTTTTGTACTTTTTTAACTCCTGATCAAGGTTGTCAAACTCGCGAGTTTACGAAGACTCGAGGAAGCTTCGTGGACTTGACTTGTAGGATTGACTCGTAGACTCGTAAGAGTCTACTTTCAACCTGCGATCACCGTAACATGCAACCACTTGTAACCTGCGAACACTGCAACCATTGCACGAACCACTTGCAACCCACGAATGCTCTGCGCTGCACTCCACAGAAGAAGACACAGTTTTCTCCACAAAAGAAGATGCAGTCCACAGAAGACGCAAATGCAAACGAAAATGAAATGTGAAACCCTAATTTTCCCATCAAGAACGACACCGTTTGGAATTAAGAAAAAACCTAGTTGGACTTGCCAACTCGGACCAGAGTCGCGAGTCCACTCCGATTTCATCGAGTCTGCGTCAAGTCTACCGAGTTTACCTAAAAAACGAGTCTACTACCGAGTTAACTCGGTAAGGCCAAGTAAACATGTAAACTCGGATAAGTCAACGAGTTACCTCTCGAGTTTGACAACCTTACTCCTGATACTTCTCCTGACACATCTTGTATGGATGTATTTGAAATTGCTCATAATAAGGCATCCTTGTTCTCGATTTAAGGTTAACTTCAAAAATTAGTTGTTTAAATAATTTCATACAATACTAGAGAAAACAAAAGCAACCTAACATGATTCAAGAATAACTCCAATTATCTGAAATAGGGTAACATTGCATTCTTTGACACCCTTGATGCTACAACCCAATTAGACAAGCAGGTGATCAAGGACACAACATATACTTGACAATTGGGTCAGTCATCTTAGTATCCAAGGCAAGGCCTTACCAAACCTTATAAGGACCTCAGCTGAAGAAGAACGGGACAAGGGTCAGAGTATTAGATGTTCTTTCTTATGGTCTTTTTACAAGACAAGCTTATGTAAATAGATTGTGTTCCTTTTTGGGTTCAAATAGAAGAATAAGCTAGAGTAGGATGTGCTTAGGAATTTGGGCATGTGTCAAGCCCATTTTCTCTTTATGTGCACCTAGATTTAGGGTTTTGTTAACCTACCTTCTAGATGGAAGGCTAAAGGGGGCAGCATTGACCTAAAGTCAACCCTAGTTGCCCCTCCCTTCTCCCTTTTTCTCTGTGAGTCTTTAGTACTTTCATTCCCGGGTCATATCTTGAGTGTAGTGCACTTCAAGTGGCGACTTTTCACCACCCATCTTGAAGTCTTCCACCACTCCAAGTGGCGTGACCACCATTCTTTTCCATAAGTTTTCTTCATTTCTTTATCCTTTTATTTTTTATTCCTTATGCCTCATTTCATTTCATATTGCTTGTTTTCTCTTCTTTTCCATTTGGTCTTTATTGCTCTTATTGTCTTGAACCAAGTATCCTATTTCTCATTTTTTGACCATTAAACGCCTTTTATGCAACATTGTCAATGATACAATTAGAGTTCCTAAATAACTTAAAGAAATAAGATTGATTACAAGACCACTGGAATTCTTATAAAACGAAACCAAAGAATTAGGAATGGTGAAGGCAGTTCTAATGTGAATAGAATCTTTCAATATTTGCAGATAAGTCCAAGGGGTTATAGTTCAAGAGAAATGAAAATAAAAAGTGGAAGTATAACTGATGATGATTATGTAGGGTTTGTCACAAATAGGAAATCCACCTTAGGATATTTTTTGGGGTGGAAATTTGGTGACTTGTAAAATAAAGAAACAAAATGTTGTTGAAACGTCTAGTGCAGAAACTGAATTCTGAGCTATGGCACTTGGGGTGTGTAAATTATTATGGATGAGAAATGTTTTAAATGATCTTAAAGTGGCATGTGAATATGATTATTTATTGTGATAATAACTCAATTATTAGCATTGTTCATGATCTAATTCAGCATGAGAAGACCAACCCTTACAGATAGATTTAGACTTTATAAAAGAGAAATTAGATAGTGACCTTATCACTACTTCTTGTGTCTCGTCTAAGCTTTAGTTAACAGATTTGTTCATAAAGGTTTTTGCTTCTTACACTATATATTTAGGGACCTCAACGCACACAGCAAAATAGTAATGAATCTATTTCAGTCAATTTCAAATCTGAATAGTGCAGCAGCAAATATTGGTTGAACATTGCCATCGAAGAACGTGTGATTATTTGGGATATGGAAAACAAGAAGAATGTTCAAGAATTGCCCTCTTCATTCATTCATTCTTCACGTTTCGATCTTTCTATTCATTTCTTTTCTTTGAAATTTGTTTTGGAGAATTCTTTCTGCTGCGGTTTGAATTGGAGTAGGGATGGAAAAACATTGTTTTCTGGTTGCACACATGGTGGAATCATAGTATGGGAACTTATCACTTTAGATTTTTCATAATACTCTTCTTCTCCATTTTGGATTGATTTGAATTGTATAAAGAATTGAGCTTTTTTCTAATCCAATTTAACCCACTGCTCATATTCTCAAAATCAATGTTATCCTTATATAATGTGAGACTAGTTTTGAGTTTTTAAGTTTTGAGGATTTATTGTTTCTTTCTCCTTCTCACATGAGAAGAATCCTTCTTTCTATTAACAATGCCTTTTTTTTAAATGAAAAAACGATTTTTCTGTAAATATTCAACCAATATCCCACAGTTTCACTATCCCATCTGTGGCGCCACTCGTGGACCTGTCCGGAGGAAGCGCACCGTGTTCATTTTCACTTAATCAATGTGGTTGGAGATTATAAAACGCTTCACCAACGTGCCTCCATTATTTATGTCCAAGTCTCAAACCTTGACGCTACACTCCCACGCCGCCGTCACCAGTCTCGAAGATGACAAAGTCTTTGAAGAGCCTGATGGAGATATGATGGGCGTGCCCGACGAAACGGTACGTGTTGAGATCGTTGACCATAGAAACAAATTGAAACATATATTATAAAGATAAAATATATTTAATTTTTTCCAAAACTATTAAATTTTTTAAGTTCTTCCTCTTTTTACGTCCTTCTAACTGAGTTTATCTCTGTTTGAAGATTGTGAATAATTAAATCAGATTGGAAGTAACTTTTTCGTAAGACATAAGGAAATGAGAATATATTTTAGTCATTGCTCTGTATGATTTTATTTAAATATTGTTTCCAGAAAGCGTCTTATGATCAAGGACTTTTGTCACTTACCATTTGCCTCCTCTTGTTGAGTCCTTGTTACACCTCTAGTTACATGTTTCAATCACAATTTCATAAGATAAATGTCAAATTAGTGTTTCACAAATTGAAATGGACATAAAGAGAATTACCGTTTGTTGGGATGGTGCCCGCAACTTGTTTTGTTAAGCACTTCCCTTCCATCTAGTCACAAACTTCAATTACAATTTCATAAAACAAAAGTTAAATCGGGGTTCCACAAAAATTAATCAAAACATAGAAAGAAAAAGAGAAGTGAGAATGAAATATGCTTTTACATGAAAAAAGAAAGAAAATAGAAAAGAAGATGGTAAGTAGAGTACAAAAAAGAAAGTGGGTACGTGGTTTATGCGTGGTGAAGATGTTCAGATCAAACAGTGATTCTTAAATCAATTTGAAAAATACTCTTACATACATTAAAATATTTCAAATAAAAAATTTGTTTCCAACTTTTTACCTAATATATTTAAAAAATTTGAAATTTTAAAAGTTTGGAAATTTTAAAAATTGAAATTTTTTTGAAAATTTCAAAATTTCAAAAACTTAAAAATTTTGAAAGTTTAAAAAATTTTGAAAATTTAAAACATTTCTATTTTTTTGAAAATTTAAATTTTTTCAAAATTTGAAGTATTTCGAAAAGACTTTATAATTTTAAATTTTGAGAAATTTAAAATTTTTAAAAATTTCAAAAAATAGAAAATGACCATAATAATAAAATAAAATCAAATATTTATATAAGGATAAAATAGAAGAAAAAAAATGATGAAAGTTAAAGAGAGAATCACCTCATGGGACGACGACATCCGGCTGTGGAACCTCACCAACGGCCTCAACACACACAGTTTTGTCAGCCACACCAATCCTATGGAACGATGCCGAGGATGTCTACTCCGTTTGAGTTTCATGCATGCGCTTTGTCCCGACGACGGCGTCTCCGAGGCTGGTGAGGGCGGCGTGGGATGGTAGCATCATGGTTTGGGACTTGGACATGAATAATGGAGACGCGTTGGTGAAGCGTTTTGCAACCTCCCGCCACGTTGGTTATGGGGAAAACGGTGGGTACTTTCTCAGGACGGGTTCACCATTGTGAGTGACAACGGATGATGATGGACACGTCCTTAGGAAGTGCTCCCGTGTTCACGTGGCCGGAGATTACAAAAAGTTTCACCAACGTGTCATTGTCAGTATCCTCGAAGATGACAGAGTTTTTGAAGAGCTTGACAGAAATGGAGTTCTTGAAGAGTTTGTAAGAAACGTATTTAATTTTCTTGAATATATATATAGTCATTAATTATCATCATTTGAATAACTATGCATGATTTTGACTTTTATATTCTACGATATAGTCTAATATTTTTCTCTTTTCAAGATATTGATACTTTTTCATTGATAGTTTTAAATTGAATCTACAATTTAATACACAAGGTATGAGAGTTACCTCTATGGTTTTTAAAATATCAGGATATTGTGTCTGAAGAGTTTGAAACTTTAAAAATTTCAAAAACTTAAAATTTTTGAAAATTTAAAATTTTTAAAAATTTGAAATTTTAAAATTTTATGAGATTTGAAGTGTTTCAAAAAGGCTTTAGAATTTGAAAATTTGAAAAATTAAAATTTTTTGAAAATTTCAAAAAATAGGAAATGAACGCAATGTCCATAATAATGAAATAAAATCAAATATTTATATAAGGATAAAATAGAAAAAAAAAATTGATGGAAGTTAAAGAGGGAATCACCTTTATAACCTTTATATATAGGAGGTATAGATAGGAAAACACCTCATGAGATGGCGACAACCGTCTTTGGAACCTCACCAGCGAGCTCAACACGCACCATTTCGTCGGCCACACCAATCACGTCCTCTCTATCACGCTCTCCAATGATTCTGTTATTGCCTCTGACGGTCGTGACAATAACTTGAAGGTGGGAACGCGTCGAGCATATGCATGCCAATCCTAGGGAACTCGAGGACGTCTACTCCATTTGGGTTTCGTGCGTGTGCTTTGTCCCGGCGACGACGACTCCGAGGCTGGTGAGGGCGGCGTGGGACGATAACATCAAGGTTTGGGACTTGGACATGAATAATGGAGGCGCATTGGTGAAGCGTTTTGCAACCTCCCGCCACGTTGGTTATGGGGAACACGGTGGGTCCTCTCTCAGGACGAGTTCGTCATTGTAAGTGGTGAAACGAATGATGACGGACCCGTCCTGAGGAAGTGCTCCCGTGTTCACTTGATCACGTGGTCGGAGATTGTAAAACGTTTCACCAACGCGTCGCTGTTGCTAGCCTTGAAGATGACAAAATTCTTGAAGAGCTGGTAAGAAACGTAATTAATTTTCTTGAATGTATATTCTTATGTTTTCGGCCATTAATTATCATCATTTGAATAACTATGCATGATTTTGACTTTATATTTTACAATACACTCTAATCTTTTTCTCTTTTCAAGATATTGATACTTTTTTATTG
>Ga0123342_1000791_pt1 | contig 51478 bp, 16 predicted proteins | sample Turbeawhitnodule_FD_89960 | JGI IMG/M metagenome (GOLD analysis project Ga0123342, IMG submission 89960) | Root nodule microbial communities of legume samples collected from Mexico - Turtle bean Mexico white nodule | ecosystem: Host-associated > Plants > Roots > Nodule | place: Mexico: Nepantla...
ATATTTTATATAAATAATATAAATATATATATATTTAAAAAATATTTATATATATATATATATATATATATATATATATATATATATATATATATATTAGATGAATTCACTCATATAGATCTACAAGATTTCAATTTTTATTCATCACTCAATTAATTATAATTTTTAATTGAAAGGATAGGATTTGAGATATAACAAACAACACATTAAATAACAATTAATTTAGATATAAAAATAATTAATCATTATATCCATGAAGGTATATATTATTTTATAAATTAAAAAATTATTTATAAATAAAGTAATTTTTATTATTAATAAAATTTATAAAATAATTTCTAAATTAGGGTTTAGCTTTAAAAATAATAAATAGTTTTAGAAAACCCCTCAGATACATTTATAAAGAATAGGTGATTGCTTTATTCACTAATCACTAACTAATCTTACAAATATTTAACAAAATTTAGTATTAATTAATGAGACAATTTCAAGTCAATGAAAGTTATTTCGCTTTTTCTTGATATGGTCCTATATAGACCATTGAAAATAATAGTAATAATCATTAAAAAAAATCAATTAAGTCATTTTTTTTTAAATCCAATTCCTATTTTTCCAATTTAATTAAATCATTTTAATATAATATTTAATTTTAAATAAACAACCATTTTTAATTGGAATTTGATAACATGATGGATTGAATCTTTGCCATACACACTTATTTCAACATAGTTATATATACAACATATTGATGTATAATTTTGTAATGAAAAAATGTGAATTGTAGACTTAAAATGCCTTTTCCCAAAGTTATTTATACAAATAAATCTTCATATTGACTCAAAACTTACTCTCTTCAGAAATTACATATGAGCAATTGGCAAATTAATTTTCCATTCACTTAATTTTTTTTTTTTAAATTACAGGACTGTTTAGTACTAATAAATCATTAAATAAAAAATAATTTAAAAAAAAATAATTAGTTACCATATTCACTAAATTAGATATTATTTTAAAATTAAAAAAAATATTAATATTTAAATTAATTTCTATTATTAATAAATAGTTTCTAAATTGATATTTAATTATCTATCAATTATCGTTAAATAATAATTTGAAAACTATTTATCAATAATAAAAACTGATTTAGATACCAATAATACTTTTAATCTATAAAATAATATCTAATTTAATTAATATAGTAACTAATTATTTTTAATTTTTAAACTTAATTTTTGTTTAATAATTTTTTTTAGTGATCCTGATCATTACCTTACACAATTACCCTGAGATTATTTTTAAGCAAAATTCAGAAGAAAAATTTGTGGTTTTACACTTTGAATACAAAATTCATATCGAAGCTTGAAAAGGTTGACTTAACATTACCTAAGAAACATGTTTTGATTGATGATCATGTGGGTTTCGAAGTTGAAGTGCGATGACATCTAAACATGTTGAAAAGGATTTTGTGTCTGTGTCTCTGTGTTTCCCTCTGTCACACAATTTACCTATTCAACACAGTGAAGGGTATGACCCACATGTGTAGGATAAACCCTAGAACTTTAGAATGAAAAAAAAAAACATAATTTCCAGCAAAAGAAGAAAAGGGAAGAGAAAATGGTGACTAAATTCACTTTGGGGTTATTCAAGTTTCCAAATTTCAGTAAGTTCAAGACCTAAAAAACAAGTTTTTTAAGTGCTTCTCAGCAAAAAAAATTCCCAGTTCAAAAGGGTTTTAATAATCTTTAAAGAAACTTGAAATGATGAAGTTTAAAAGTATTTTAATGTTTATGTCGTGTATAATTTTTTATCGGATTTGAAATAAGAAATTATTATAATTCAATAGAGGAATTGGTAAGATGTATATTTAATATAGTCATTAAATGATTTAAACAATGAAATTATTTATCTACAGATTAAGCCTAACTTCTAAGTTTAGCACAAATCTTAAAAGATTTATAATTATATTTTATATCTCACATAATTAAATTTTAAAAAATAATTAATTATTATATTAATTAAGTATATATTTTATAATTAAAAAAATTATTATTTTATATTATTAATAGATGTTTATAAAATAGTATTTGATAAAATTAATATAATAAATATTTTTTTTCTAGAATTAGTTATTATTTAATGAATTTTTTTTTATCAACACATGTTAGAAATACTCAAATTTTATAACGAGATATTTATAAATTTTGTTTAATACTCAAATTTCTTTTATTAACATTAATTTATAAATGACACATTTATAAACCATCAAAAAGAAGTATTGCATTATTAAATATATTCTAATTTTTTTTAATTAAAATTTCCAAATACCTTTGTTATTAAATATTTTTAATTTTTTTATATGAATTCTCACTCTTTTTGGGTAAACATATTTACTTAATCCGTTAACCTATTATTAGCTGTATTAAGGTTTTGAAGTCTCTCTTTCTTTTCAAATTTTTTTGGGATCAGTTTTGGTCACAGACAAAAAGAATTCAATAGTGTAGGCCCAACTAAAAACTCAGCTATTGGAGTTTCTTCTTCCACCCCTACATATTTCTTCCTGCACCCCTACATTCTTTAAAATACAAAAATTATCCTTTCACAGTTTTATATGATTCCAGAATAGGAGTTCTGTATGAAAAAAATGTTTTCAGAAAAAAAATCATTACAGAATATATTTTCTGGAATTAATTTTTTTATTTCCGAATTGATAAATATGAAATTAATAAAATATATTTCAGAAAATATATTCCAGAAATATTTTGAAAAGAACAATCCATAAGTCATTTTTAAAAAAATAAAATAATTTTCTTCAAAAATAATAGGGTACATGAAGAAATTTGTTAGGATGCAAGAAGAAACAACCCTGAGCAGACGAAGGCCCATTACTACATTAATATTTTATTATAAAACACATAAAAGTTATTTTAATTAGTAGGCAATTTCTCCCACCACCATATCAATTTCTCCCACCATATAAATAAATAGTAATATTTGTTTTGTGAAAAATATGTCGGAGAAAAGAAGGCCCATTTCTTGCTTTATTTAATGGTTAGACATTTATTTATATACATTTCTTTTGTAACTATCAATATGAAAATTCATATTTTATCTTTTTTAGACGATTCAATTTAAAGGTTAAAAGTATTTTTTTGGAAAAAAAATTAGATTACACAAGTTATTTCTTACTTTTAGACTATATAATACAAAAAGTTTTTTAATTGGATAATCTAAAAATTATTTTTGAATTATAAACTGCATGATCCAAAATTGTGAAATATGAAAATCGCGCCCCGTAAAAAAAATGTAAGTGGTGGTTGAGATCGCGTTCAACGTTCACGACCCCTTCATCGAAAATTGTAAAAACGAGTGAAATTATAACGTTATTAGTGAAGAACTCGAAGTTGGAGATAACTTTTTTCTCAAAATAAGTATTGTTGATTAAGACATTTAAGATAATGAAACTCATTTTGATGGTGCAATTTGAAAGCCAAAAAAACTTTGAAATTATACAATCCAAAATTTTTTTTTTTTAAAATAATACTCTCATTATGTAATTTAAAAACTCAAAATAACTTCTAAATGTACAATCTAAAACACACATTTAACTTTCAAAATATACAATTTAACACATGACCTTATTACAATTCTAATAAAAACAATAATAATTCCTCACTTATACTAACCATTTTAACATAAGAATACAATAATTATATATGACTTAGTAAAATGTCTAGAGTTTGAATTCGAAACCGAATTAATTATAGTTCTCATGTGATTTTACCAACATGCATTAATATCGGAGACTTTTGAATTGGTAAAATATTTTAGTAACTACAAAAATTAAAAATTAAAAAAAAAAAGTGAAAGAAGAAATATATAAAAAATAAAAAAAAAGTGGGCCCCGTACCGCACGTGTGTAAACATGAGAAACCAAAACATTATGAAATCACGCGAATCTTGTCGGTCACTAATTTACGCCGAAATTATCACGAGTGCTCTCACCTTTCACTACTTTTAATCGAATAATTATTACTATCGTTAATTATTTTTAATTTTAGGGTTAAATAGGTTTTAGTTCCTACACTATTATTTTAAATTATTTTTTATCTTTAATTTAAACTTTACATTTTTTTAATATAAAAAACCATTAAAATGATTTTCAAGTCAACTATTTTATATTTTTACAATATTCACATTAATATGCTAAGATAAAATATTTTAACATTTTATATCATATCAAAAATCGTTAACGGTTATCGAATAGAGTTGAATCAAGAGAACAATTGTTTTCCTTCTCAGTCGATTAGTCTAGTTGTCCTCCTTTCTTCTTAAAATGATCTTTGTGCTCTCTTTCTACTTCACTACTCATTGGCTTCGTGAACTCCAAGTTCGGATGGTACCTGCAAAAGACACTCTGACACTCAAGTGAGATTTTGGTGTTCGGTACTTGATGTTATTAGTACCAAATGATGACGTATTTAATTCTTGGAATATGTGCTTATTTATGTTATTATCATGAATCTTTTGTTATTTGAGTGGATTAAGATGTTGGATAATGATTAAAAATGTATTACCTAGTGCTTGACCACTGATCAGTTTGTTAATCTCTTGTTTAGGCATAATGACTTTAGACGTCTCGGTCGATCTTAACTAGGTATTGTGGACAAAAAATAATTTCGCGATAATACAAATATGATAAATATATTTAATTTTTATTATTAGTATTGTTTTTTCATGCAGAATTTTGAAAATGTAAAAATAGTATTAACTTTTGATATATTAAAAGTAGTTATTGGAAGATAAAGACGTATTTATAGTGTTATTGAATAGAGATTACGAAAATAGAATTACATAATAAATGAGAGATGAAGATGGCAACTACTAATCAAATACGCAAAATGAGGAGCAAACATTCTGATGATAGAGAAACTCGGAATTGAATAATCTGAGAATGGAAATTTGAATGAGTCTTATTCATCAAAATCCAAACAAATTTGTCTCATTTTCTTCCAATCTTTTTCTTTTTTCTTTTGATTTTGTTTTCCCTTAGAATGGTGAGTTTCTCATTGACCCATCAATTGCGGCAAAACTTTGTACTCTCCATAGGGTAATTTATTCAAATTCTCCTTTTCTGTTTCCTCTTCTTCTTCTTCTTCTTTTTCTCATTTATGTGTGTGCAGTGCTGAACTCAATTATTGGATTGGCAGAGAATGGGAACTGAAAAAATGGGTTGCTCAAGGAATCCATAGCTACTTACTTCAAGTGTTATTATTAGAGCACACAAAACCCTACCCATCACCATAGCCTTTTACATTTTGTGTTGCCTGAATAATGGCTATGATTAGGTATATGCATCTATGTCAATTGGTTGCCACTGCCCACCTTCTTCCCCTTCTTCCATTAATGAATTACCTACAACTTTTAAACACTTCAATCCTTCCATTCACTTTGCTTTCATAATCCTCCCTTTATGCCACCACCCACATTAATACTAACCTTGCCTCCATTCCAATGTCCTTCATCTTCTCATGTGTCTTTCTACCTCTTTCTTTTCCTTTTTCTTTCATCCACAAACTAACATTTTCACATGTCAAAATATTTAAGGATTTCACTTGTGTACTTTTAAATTATAGTTGCCACCATGACAAATTTGTTGTAGTCTTTTATCTTTATGTAAAATTGCAATAAAATACAGCTAATTTGACTTCAAATATAATCATTGTTGGAGATCCCAGATCAAAGATAAGACCGATTTTGTAAAGTTGAGTTAGACTTAAAATTCACTTTTTTAAGATGGTATTAAATTCATTTAGAATCTATCATGGCGAGACTATCGGGTCATTATCGAACCAGACATAAATATTTAGTCTCACGTGAGAATTGACAGATCTGAGTGTGTTGTAGATCGCACATCGACTAGATATAAGATTGGTTTTGTAATGTTGAGTTTAAAAGATTTAACCTGCTGGATAATTTGAAATGATGAAGATTGGAGGAGGGGAGGGAAAAGAAACTTGTTATTTTATGGAATATTTGAAATAGTGGGGGCATATGGAAAAGACTAGTGGTTAACCTAAGTTGATTTGAGAGAGAAATTTCCCTATAAAGCCAAGTATTTTGCAAATTGATAAGGTTGTTTATCTCTTTATATTGGTAGTTTGTGTGTTGTTTAAAATGTGAGAATGGGGTGAATATGATGAGTCACTTTATGAAAGGTCATTAAATATGCTTGACCTAATCACAGGCTGTCCTTGAAGCCAAATTAAATGAATACTTATGTCCCGGTTGTGGCATAGAACAAGTCAACCAACTTCTAACATTAATATTTTTCATTACATGTTTGATGTGAAAAGCCTTTGCAGGCCATGTGAATTCATACATGGAGGGACCCTTTGATGTACGTCACTATCCATTTGGTGGTGGGATATGCCCTGCTTGTGTTGCAATTTTTCCTAATTTTTCCCCTTCATCCAAAGGTAGCAAGGGCAAGTGGAAGTTCCATGCTTTTACTTCTTTCCACTTTTTCCCTTCCCCTAACACAAAGGGTATAGACAATTAATTCTAAGCCAAAACCACCAAGGTATATACAACTTTCATCTAACTTGCCATGGTTTCCATGGTGGAGAAAGTGACCCCAGGTCCACAGTGCCCTTCAAATCTAGAAACTTTGAAAAGGGGTATTCTTTTTATGCATGATAAATGGTACAGGAGAAATAGATTCATGTATAAAAGAGATTAAATTTGCTTCATGGCTCCAGCTAATTTGTTTCCTGGTCCAATATGTGGGCACTGATGTGTTGCACAATGGTGCAAGAAAATAAATACTAATGTCCTCAAGAATTTTCTTTTACAAACCCATTAATGATAATTGAAGTTGGACACCATGCAAGAGTTGGTTCTTCCAAGACATTAATTAGGAAATTAATTGTAACTTTTTTTATCAAAAGTACTATGAAAATAAGGATTAGGGTGTATTAATGACCATTTTTAAATACCAATTTTAATAAAAATTATACTCTTGTTCCTCGCCCTTAAAAGAATCCCACCCTTTTGTGAGACACCTATCTGCAAATATTTAAAGCGCTGCTACCTATCGCCACTCTACATTTTTCAAATAATTTCAAACAAAATAATTGGATTCCATCTTCCTTTTTCCCAACTTTGTTGAACAAGTTGTACTTCAATTCAAGAAAAGAAAAACGAATAACGAGTAAAATAAGAAAGGGTTTAGGGTTTATGTGACATTACATACAATTGTGTTTTTTTATTTTAATTTAATGTACAGTGTTGACAATTTAGAAATCGTGCTTTATATTTATCCTTATGATAGTTATTGTCAAAAACAATAAGTTTAGCATTTGGTTGATAATATAAAAGTAGGGCATATCTTAATTTTTCATGATTTTTTCTTCTTTTGCCTTTTATTAACATAGGCACGTCTAAATTTGGTTGTCCCAATTTTAATTGCTTTTGGGAAATTCCTTTTGAGAATGAAAAAATGCAAATTGAGTTCTGGTACAGAGGTTAACGGAATATATGGAGAATTCACATCAATGGGGTTGGAAGTGATGTGCCAGAAATAGTAGAGTGGGATCTTTGGTGGTAGGAAACAAGTTTCACAATCATCTTGCCTTTGCTTTTATGTGAGACAAGTTTGAGTGGACAACACCCGAGGAAGGCAGGTGGTGATGAAAGGGGTAGCACAGAAGAGGCACAACCAACAAAAAGTAAAAGACAAAAGCATTTTTTTGTCATTAAAGTCAAAAGCCATTTCAATGAAAGCACAAGTTTCAATTCACAAACTTTGATTTTTGCTTTTGGTTTTGTAAATGAAAATGAAGTATTTTTACATTTGAGCATTTTTTTCAAACAGTATGAGAACAAAGTTTGTGAGGGTAAAAAAGCAGCTTGTCGTTTTCTATGGCCAGAAGTTGTGGTTCGGCACCCAATGTGGTAAGGTAATAAGAAACAAAAGAAGGGTTAAAATAAGGGGAAAAGCAAGTTTGAAGGTTTGGTAAGGGAGAGTTTTAACCTGAAGGAGGTTTTGGCAAGGTTAATAACAGTGTTTATGTCCAAAATTGCAATGGTGGAAAAGTGTGGTTTACGTAAACAGATTTGAATTCAAATGTAAAGAGTTATTACTGTGAAGGAAGTGTGCACATGGGGAGCAATCTTAAACGATACCGCTAATCAAGTGAAAAGAAAGGCTTAAAAAAATGAAATCTGGCATGCCATCATCCTTAAAAGGTTCCTTGGGATGGAAATCCAGGTCCCACCACCATTACAACCTGAATTAGGGTGGAGGTGACCTCGATCCAAGATTCAGGATCATTTCAAACCGCAACTATAATCTTTGATAACAGCAGCAACCATAATTAGATTCCTAACCTTAATTATCAGGTTTTTAATAAAAATTTCATAAACCTTCATCCATATCTTTGAAAACAATTGAAACAGAGATTGGGTGGGGTTGTATTTGGTTGGCCAAAACCATATTGAAAGTTTAAAGAAAGATGGTGGTGGAGTGGGAGGTCTGAGGTACAAAGGCATATTGCGGCGAAAGTTTGAATTGAAAGAACTATCTAATTGATCTCATTGGCATGGAATGAGAAATGAGGAGAACATCACATAAATGCAGATAGAGATGGGCAGGTGAAGCATAAGCACACACAACATTCTCATAGTAGAGAAATATTTTGGAGACACTCGTACGAGAAAGGAATTACCTCAATTCAGAAAATCAATACATGTAAAATGTTCTTAAATTATGCTATAAATTGCAAAACAAAAGAAACAAAAAATTAAATAAAAAAAAAGTATGATATAAGAGAGACAATAACAATAAACTCCACAAACCTGCAGAAGCAGCAGCAGCAGCAACAGAAAGTGCTGCTACTCTCTATGCAATGCAACCCTGAATTATGGTCTCCAAATTCATCCCTATACATACACATTTTCTCTGCAACCTACTCTTTCTCTGCCATTTTTATTTCACAACTCGAATATCCATAACAATTCAAATCAATATGGAGAGACTTTCTCCTCTTACCTCAATCCACTGTAACCTCCTCTCTGTTTTCCTATACTAGAACAAACATCACATGCAGCCTTACACAAACCCTTTCTGGTTCTCTCAGGTTTTATTTTTCGCGACGAGAGTCGCGGACTTACTTGACACGGCTGGCACAGGAAGAAGAGGGCACAGCAGAAATGGCCACCAATAATAACAAAAGTATGAACTGAACTTGAATGTTTTTCTTCATTGCTAGGGTACAGGGCAAGGGTTAGAGGAGAAAAGTTCTCAAAAGAATCAATAAAAGGGAGGTGGAGGAGGAGATGCATATGAGACTCCAATGACAGGTGGCAAAGGCCCTTCATAAACGGGGGCTGGTGGCGGAGACGACGGAGATGGGGGCGGCGGTGAATTGTATTCATAAACAGGTGTTGGTGGTGGAGGAGAATTGTATTGAACTGGGGGAGGTGGTGGTGATGGTGATGGCGGTGGCAGGTAAGGTGCAGGATGGGGTGATGGCGGCGGCGGCGAATGCTCTTCACAAGGCGGTGGTGATGGTGGAGGCGGCGGCGGTTCTATACAAGGTGGAGGCGGTGGTGGTGGTTCTATACAAGGTGGAGGAGATGGTGGTGGTGGTGAATGGACCGGCGGAGGTGGAGAGTGAACAGGAGGAGGTGGGGGCGGTGACAGATAGGGATAAACTGGCGGCGACGGTGATGGTGGTGGCGGCGGTGGTGAGTGTGGTGGTGGCGGTGGAGGTGAGTGTTGTGGTGGCGGTGGTGGACTATAGTAATATTGCACAGGTGGTGGTGGGGAGAATACAGGACTTGGTGGAGGTGGGGGTGATGGTGGAGGCGGTGAAGGTGGTGGCGGAGACTTCACACAATAAACTGGTGCGGGTGGTGGCGGTGAAGGTGGCGGTGGTGAATAGACTGGCGGTGGTGGGGATGGCGGAGGTGGCGACGGTGGCGGGGGTGAAGGTGGGGGTGGGGGTGGAGAATAGACTGGAGGTGGCGGTGAAGGTGGGGGTGGTGAAGGTGGTGGTGGAGGAGGAGAATAGACCGGTGGAGGTGGTGGAGGTGGCGGCGGTGGAGGCGAATACACTGGAGGTGGTGGCGGTGGCGAGTACACTGGTGGCGGAGGCGGTGGCGAGTATACCGGCGGTGGTGGCGGAGGGGTATGAGGGACATAAACAGGTGACGGCGGTGGCGGTGACGGCAATGGTGGAGACGGAGGAGGAGGAGGTGGCAAAGTAGGAACAAAAGACTTACACCTAAAAGACTTGCAATCGACAGGGTGCGACAAAAACGACTTACATTGTCCGGCGGAGCGCTGGTACGGCCTGGCCGGAAGACAGTTGCGGCGGTCATCAGCAGCCGGCAAAGCTCTACACCGAGGCGGCTCGCCCGTGAAAAAGTTGTAAGAGAAAGTAAAGTTCTGAAGATTGGGAAGCTTACAAATGCTCTCGGGAATCTTCCCGGAGAGTAAATTATGCGCCACATTGAGCTGCTCCAAACCCACGGCCCCTCCGATGGCCTCAGGCAAAGGCCCTAACAACTGGTTGAAGCTCACATCGAACACCGTCAAGTTTGTCAGCAACCCTATCTCCTCAGGGAAGCACGACCTGAACGCGTTGTTCATCAGAATAATCTCGTTCAGCCCCTTCATGTTGCCGATTCCAGCCGGCACGCAGCCGTGGAAGCGGTTGTTTGCCAGCACGATAACCGACACGGGGGAGTTGCCAAAGTTCTCCGGCAGGTCAAACACAAAGCGGTTGTCGTTGATGAAAATGGCATCGAGCTCCTTATCAAAGAGCTCCTTGGGAACCGTGCCTTCGAATTCGTTGAACCTCAGATCTAGGAACTTGAGCTGCGGCAGACGCAGCACAACGTCCGGGAACTTCCCGGCGAATCGATTGTTGCTGAGATCCAGCTCGAAGAGGAGCTTGAGCTTGTCGAACTTGTGCGGCACGGTGCCGCAGAAGCGGTTGGTGTTGATGTGGAGGAGCGCGAGGTCGGTGAGCAAACCAAGCTCCTCGGGGAGGTATCCGGCAATGTCGCCGTGGTTGAGATCGATTCCGGCAACGGTGTTGATCTTAGGGTTGTCAAGCGCCGGAGCACAGAAAACGGAGGTGTAGTTGCACACATTGGGCCCCACCCAGTCGAGCGTGAGGTTTTTGGGATCAGAGAGAATGGCATGCTTCCATGCTTGTAACGCTATATACGCGTTTCTCAACCGGTTGTTCTCGAAGCGAAAAGAGGGATCTACGGTCACTTTTTCTCCCCTGTCACCGAACTCGTCCTTGTAGTACAGAAGCTGACGCTGTTTGATGTAGGAGGCTTCGGCATCGGTGAGAGGCCCATTGTGGGAGATTGCTGCAGAAGAACAGAGAGAGTTCGCAAGCACAACGAAGAAGAGTGAGAGTGAGAGTGAAAGTGAGAAATGGAAGGAATAGGTTTTCTTCCTCATCTCACATGCCGCATCTGAAGAACGAAATCGCCACACGATTTTCCAACTCCCTCAGATCTGCACCAAATAATGCACCTCTCTTAGATTTCTCCTCTCTCAACACCAATGTGCGTTTCTAGGGATTTAGGAAGAGTATGAGATTGAGCCCTGGGGGAGCGTATAAGAGTGTGTGAAGAAAGAGAGTGAACCCTCAAATGAAATTCAAATTAAAATTAAAATTAAATTTAATAATTCATCAAAAGGACAGCTAAATCACAGCTCAAACCCCACCAGATTCTCCCTATTCCTATTCCTTCTTCTCTCCCTCACTCGCTTTTCTTTTCTTTTTTTTTATTCTTTTTTACACAAAAAAGCAACACTCTTTACATTATAAATTATAATTCCCTATTTTTATTTTCATTATTATTAATTATAATAATTATTATTTCTAAAAACTTAGTTGGCACTCACTCGCTTACGCTTTGAATAAAGTGGTTTACGCGGAGAGATGGAATGGGATAGACAATTCCCACCAAACATGCATTAATTTATTACCATTTTTTCATCAAATAAACTTAATAATTAATCAAAACTTTATTTATGCTATTTTGTCTAATTATTTTTATTATTTAGAAAAGTAATGCGGTTTTTTTCGTAATGATTGATTCCGTTATATTATATTTAGACATGATGAAGTAGTTGTTGCATCCATCGGATTATAACGCGCCTCGCTATTTGCCACAGGATTTGGGTTTAGAAATAATCAGAAACCGTTAGCCACATGATGTGGAATTTGAGAATGCCACAAGTTTAATTTAACTGTACAGTTTTTGTTTTGCTGATTCGTAACCTGAGAGGTGTTCCTCTGTGTCGGTGACCATTGTCAAATCAAACACCTCTCCAACCAAATTAAATGCCCCCAACTTTATATTTAGTGAATAAAATAAAATTTATTTAATTATTAAAAATACCTAATACGTATATACATACGAGTAGATTGTTACATGAAAAAGAATGGTGTAAAACGATGTCACGCAATCACACCTCTTCATCTTTTTCCGTAATACACATTCCCGTGATGGCGATAACTTCTGGACGGAGTTATGGCTTTTTCTGCTTAATAATAGATTCCACCGTTTCCTTTTTTTTATGATATTAAAAAACACGGTAAATTTATTCACTTTTATAATAATTATTTTAAAATGTATAGCAAAAATCATTTAATCATTTAATCAAACAAAATTTTATGACTGCTACGCTTAATTAAAAATAATATAATTAATGCGTTTAATATATGTAATGTAAATATTTAATAATATTTTTGGCCGTTTATTTATTTATTAATGTAATGTTAAAAAATATACTATTACTAAATATTCTCATAAAAATAGAGATAAATTAAACTGTTTGTGAGAAAATATTCATCAAACTAAAATAGTTATATATTATCACTGAGGCTTAATAAGTAACTTCCTCTCATATATTTATTAATTGTATATGGTTATTTAATAAGTTTTTCCGTTCCGTTTTTTAATAATATTTTATTTCAATTTTGGATCGTGACATCCATTACAGGTGAAGAAATAGGAACGAGTCATGTGTGCGTTTTTTTTTATTATTTTAATTATTATAAACTTTTTGTTTTTATTTTGTTTATGCGGTTTAATTTTAATTTATTATTTTATTTTATACAGTAACTAAAAGAATAACTTGTTAAAATTGATACATATTTTTTAAATTTATTTTATTAAAAAGTTAATCAGTTTAATGAAAAATATAAAAGAAGGGAAATACATTATTTACATTAAATTGATTTATTTCTTCCCTTCAAGTAAAATAATCTTTAAAAATATACTTTTCAAGTATGAATTAAGGACTAAAAGTAAAAGAAAGAAAAATACATAAAACACTTATATGTATTCAATCAATGATACGTGATTTCACCAACAATTTATTAATTAATTCTCTAGGCCAAAATTATAATAATAAATTATCTAATTGCTTATAAGGAATCATAATTTTTTTTAAGTATATCATTGATTACTAATATGTTTAATAATTAATTTAATCATAATGATATAACATTGAAACATCAGGATAACCATTGAATCCAATTAAAAATCCTTTGTAATATAATTAATGAGCTTAATATATAATATTTAATAAGATTTTGTTTATTTAGTAATTAATAAATCTGTACATTAAATTTAATTAAAGTATTTGCATAGGATATTATACTAACAATGTATCTAAAAGCATATAAATTATAAATATTTTCTATAATTAAACTCATTTAATCAAAGACGCGGAATTTGAGTTATCTTGGAGAAAAAATTCATCGGAAATAGTATCATTAAATTTTTGTTTGAATGGTGTAAAAAGAATTCGAGAAAATTTTAAAAAATAAAAAATATTAAAAATTTAACTTTTAAACCTCATATATTTATATATAATTAAATATTTTTATTTTTAGTTTATATTAGTTTTTTTAACAAAATAGAAAATGTGAGACTCCATATTTGAAACTAATAAAATTATTAATAAAAATTAACTATATAAGGTAATGAAAAATTCAAAACTAATGACCAGATTAAACATGAACGACCCTTAAAATAATCGAACAGAAAGTTAAATTGCTATTTCCAATCAATAACTATTTTTAAATGAATCTGGAATTTGTTTTTTATTTTTTTTTATTCTCGTAATACTTTCCACAATTAGTTTATAGAGTTTGTTGGTTTTAATATTCATAAACTAAACTGAAAGAGACACATTCTGAATTCGTATGTTAAGATCACACTCCTCCAAAATCGACCGCTTTAAATTCCTAAGTTTTTTTTTCTTTAAATATGATTTCTCTTGAAGTTTAATATAATATAAAAATTATTTATATAATAGTGTTTATGATTTAGGGTTTGAAATAACATTAGATTAATTCTCGCATTTAAATTATTATCGATTTTAGAGTTAAAAAAATTGTTATAGTATTATTCTTAAACTAAAAGACATTTCAGAAAATTACGAAAAAGTATAAATATAAAAAGCAAATACAACAACTCAATGTATATTATACCGGTTGAGAGTCCGTACAATACTTAAAGGTGAAGCATCCGGTCAAAGTCGATCGATACGACTAAAATCATTACACTTAAAATAAAATACTAACAAAATTAATTAGTGGTCAAACATTAGATAATACACTTTTAATCATGATTCAAAATCCTAGTTCGACCCAATAACAAATTATTCATGACAATCATATAAATAGACACAGATATCAAGAATCATGTACGTCATGATTCAATATTAATAGTACTGAGTACTAAACACCAAAATCTCACTTGAGCGTTAGAGTGTCTTTTATAAATATCATCCGAGTTTTGAGTTTATGAAAACGAGAAGTAGAAAGAAATGACAGAAAAGCACAGAGAGTGTTTCAAAAAAGAATAACAAGTACCAATCGAGAAAAAAGATAATCGTTATCTTGATTACAACCCGTTCGATAATATTTATATATATATATATGTTATTTTTATTTTTATTTTCTATTTTCATATAAGGAATTGATGGTTTTAATTATGATGATATCTAAAAGTGCTTGAAACGCGTTTTGGTCATAAAAAGTTAGCAACAACTGGTGATGATAACTTAATCCAAACGTCATTCTTTAATCGTTATAACTCTCAAAATTCATTACATCAATCACAACCGTGACACTTAATTGACCTGTTTATTTCCTAGTATCTTTGTCTCCCAAACACTTTCAAACTATGGATGAGTGGTGTTTATGAGTTCGATAGCTTCATCAAACATAACTGAATTCGTTTATTTACATTTTCTAAATTTTCAGTCAATCCAAATTTATCAACATGGTTTCATTTTATTTGGATTTTCGGTTTCTTTTATAAAAAAAATAATATTTTTTATACTTTTTGACAATTTAAGGTAAGATGTTTTTTATTATTCTGTGATTAAATGCTTTTTTATTTGTCACTTTTATATCACATTATTTTTTTAAAATCAAATTAGGTAAAAAAAATAGGACATAATAAATAGACTAAATTAACACATTTAGTTACCACATCTTAATTTTAGCAAGACTATTATCATTGATATAAAACAAAAATAATATAATTTATATATATATATAAGTTTTTAGAATATGATTATTCTTTCATATAATATTCTCTTTTAACTTTACTTGCAACCCAAAGAAATTAATCGTACAAAGATCACATCAAATAGTTTATACTAAACTTATATTATTGACATACAAATACAAAGATTACTCTTATTAACTATGCAACTATAAGAATAAATACATAATTATTTTAAAAGAATTAACAAAAATATGATGTTTTAAGAATAAGTTTAAGATTATCTTGGTATGATAACCACACTTGTAATGTCAAGTTCTTGCAAAATTGTATTTATGTTTCTTGATATTTTTATTTAAGCGAAAAAATAGAAGATAATGGTTTATATTTTTTAAATTATTTTTGTTTAAACAAAGACTTAAATCTTCAACAAAAATATTGATGAAACACAAAGCTTTTTATTCGTGTTGATTTTTTAGCAAAATAAAATAAAATAAAAACTCGCTCTAAGTAATATTTTGTGTAATAAAATTCAAGTGTTTTAGAGTTGAGAAGTATATTATATATATATATATATATATAAATAAGTAGATGAAAAGGTTAAATTATATTATTTGGTTAATGATGTAATTTATAATTAATTATATATTTGATGGTTAAATGTTAGTATTATATGATATTGTGATGTTAATGGATAATGTACACATTTTTAAGGTATTTTGTACATTGTAAACTGTATGATTAAATTCATATGATATGCATAATAATGTCTGATGTATGTAAATATCTATATGATATTATGGATACCTAGATATATGATACAATATTAAACATAAAACTTATTAAGAAAATAAAATATTGTGATTAACATAGGAAATTAAGGTTGATTTTTACCAATTGGGTCTTTGATGGGAACTATGTTAGTCTCTCTTGGGGACATGTTTAATACTAATATAATGAAAGAAATTAATTGTGGCATATTACTTTGAATAATTGAAATGGATACTATTATTTTGAATCATTGAAATGGATACTATGTTAATCTTTTTCGCTAAAGCAATAAATAGTTTAATAAGTGACCCAATATTCAAAAAGAGAGATAGAGAAAATTGTTACGATTAATCTCTCACACATTTATCACGTAAAAACTTGAGGTTCCATAATCATTGATTGAATAATCAATTAGAAGCTCGAGCAATGAGTCATTACCACAACCTTCAATGTTACAACTTAAATATACCTTGATCGATCAACCTCTTACTTTAGTAAAACATAATAAAGATATTAACTCAATAATTTTATACAAATAAATAAAAATTAACTTTTTTTCAAAACAATAATTTTTTACATTAATTTCAACTCAAAATAAATATGTTTTAATATACATGATTCAATTTTTTTTAACTTTAGTCAACACACAAGTCTTAACATTGAAAAAACAACCACATATTTCAATAATCATTCCATATCAAATAAATTACAATTAAACCTAATTATTATCCTTAATATTTTAAGATATTTTATGACCTCATAACCAAAATAACAATAATCATCCTCAATATCAAACTTTATATTATGATATGCATATTCTTTGAATAGATATATAATCAATGGTGTGATGAATATCATTATGTATGCATGACATATGTCTTTTTTGAGTGGTCATTCATGAATGATGCATCCTAGATGAATTGCTAATATATATGTTTATGTATGTATGTGCATTGAGTATATATGTATGTCTTTAGGATAATTACTCATATTTAGTCATTGCATGATGTATGACTAAATGCGGGTTCATTTACATTTATATGTATGATAAAATTATACAATATTATGCATCGTTTTAATTAACTCACATTTATGTGTTTGTTATATGTTATTGTTATAATTGTACTTGATGATGAAACATTATTTTATGATTTGATGTATGTTATTGTTATAATTGTACTTAATATGATTACGTGTTATTTTACAAGACGAAATGAGTAAATTTTTACAAAAATAATAAATAAAAAGTTTTTTTTTTGAATGTAATTGTATTTTGAAAACTTTTATAATCTTGATTATAAATGTAGTTTTTTTTAGAACATATTTTACTAGTATAATAGTTATAACTTTAGTTAATAATTACATTGGTTATTTTTAATTTAAATAATAATTACAATTATAAAATTTAAAAAATCAATTAAAACCAATGAAAATTAGGAAGAAGATTGAAAATATCGAAAGAGGAAGTATGAATGAAGTGACTTGTAAGATGAAGAATAGGCTTAGAAGTTAAAAGGTGACACTTTACATTGCAACCACAGACAAGTGCCATGTTACGCGTCCGTATGAGCATTGATGCGGCGGAGGGATCAGGTCCCACAAAACTCGAGGCGGGAGAAAGCGACGTCATGATTGGGCCCCACGTGTCACGTCTTGCTCGCCTGGATCGTCGGCGCTCGTCACATCTTTCCTTTTCCTCACAGTTTCATTCAAACATTCAATAGCTTTTTTTTTTAATAAATTTTAAATAATTTTTATAATTATTTTAATTTTTATATACCATTTTACTATTTTTTATTCTCTATAAAAAGTCTTATGTGTAGGTCAACTTTTGAATTTATTAAAGTGGTGTAGTCTTCTCTACATAAATATTCTGGAAGTTTATAAAACAATTAAGCTTTAAGGACATAAAAAAACATTTTACCTAATTTTGAACACAGTTTTTTTTTCAGTTAGGAACTAATTATGCTTACGATAATTGATTTTCACTCGTTTAATATATTTTTTGCATATCAAAATTAAATACGGAATTTTTTGTTACATAAACACAAAATGTTTAATCATACAAACGCATAATTAGATAATCCAAAGACAATAAAATGAAGATGGGAGCTTCCAGAATTAGTTGTCATTATATAAATTTTGTTATTTTTTTTTTTTATAAAAGCTTTCGTTTTAAGTATTTTTAGACAATTTGATATCTCCTGAGAAACAACAATCATCATCTGTCATTACATATGAAGTTCGGACACTCTTCTAAAATGACGTGTCGGTGTCGGATACACGTATTGGACACTGACACTCGTATGACACATATTCGTGAAGTGTCTAATAAAAAATATATTTATTGGATTTCTAACATTTTATCACGGTTCTAACATAACTTTTTAAAATAATACATTAATTTTAAAAAAATTCAAATTTATTGTATAAATTTTTATTATGATTATAAAAATAAGAAACACATATTTTGAACCAGTCATGAAAAACATTTTTTTACTCCAAAACAAAATTTAAAACATACTTGTGCACATAAATCTAACAAAATTCAATATATTTAAATGTTTTAGAAATTATGAAATTTCTTATCTAAATACAAGATAATTTTTTTTTTCAGTAATTTAATAAGATAATATGAGAATAAGGATGAGTGAATATGTATAGTCTACCTATGTATCATTTTTGTTAACATATGAGTTTTTGTCCCTATTTTTGTATTTTTTTAATAATATTTTTTTTTATGTGATGTCAGATAATTATGGTTACTTGAGGTGTCAGTTTAACCGAAATTTTTATAAAAAAATAAATAAATAAAGATGAGTGAATATACATACACTGTACCTAATCTAAAATATCTAATATTATTCATACTTATACTCATTTATAGTAAAAAAAACAAATGATGTTAAAATGGAAATAAAAATAAAATAAAAGGTTTATTTGTCATATAGTTAGAATGTAATTAATTTTATATTTTGCATGTACAACTATTTTAGTTTATCAATAAAGTATTAAAAGTTTATGATTAATATAAATTTAATATAATGTTAAAGATAAAAATTCCAAAAAGAGAACATCTTGAGATGCATTATTAAGCACATATTTAGTAAATGGTATAGTAATTAAAGTTGGTGACTTTCTCAATATAACGATGGTTACATTATTAGTTCCAATCATACATTAATAACTACATTTAGAACAAGTTGAACAAGTTGTATCTCCGCAAGCAACCAGTTCCATTTTGTATACCTAATTAATGTTTAATTGCTCACCAAATTATGTAATAAATAAGGAAAAAATTATGTTTGTTGAGATTGATATTTCAATGTGAACTATTATGATTTGATTAGTTAGAGATTTTATTGTTAAGGGGATTCTTCAATTAATTAATTAGCACATACTCCTGTATTAGGTATTATCAGATAAATAACATCATTGGAGTTTATCACTGCATCTGAGGTATTATCTGTTTTAAAAATCGTGTTCTATCATAAATTTTTCTTTAAAAAAACATCTCAATAGATTGAATAAGTATATAAACTATGTTTAACCTCGACTTCCGAGCGATATAACCCTATATTGATAATACTGAAATATATATATATATATATATAAAAGTTAATTAACAAAATTATTATATAATATTTTTTTATTCACTATTATTTTAATGAAGTTTGAACGTAAAAAAATGACCATGATTCAACAATAATAGCAATTTTAATTGGACTTTAGCCATCAGGAGCATTTGGCTAGAGAATCAGATAACGTAACCAACTTTCTATATTCTATTTTTTAATAAAAACTTAATCGATAATAAACATTATTTTCACGTAAAATATCATTTTAGATAATCTACGAAAACTATAGTCTCTAACCTCTTTTGGCTTTTCACGTTTGAAAATAAGTTGGTGCACAATCACTTTTATTCAATTAATTAATAAACACCATTTACATAAATTAAAAAGTACTTCGAATAATTTATTATTAAATTAATTTGGTAAAGTACGTTGAATTAGAGTTAGATACGATTTATTTATATTGAATAATAATCGATAAAAATAAAAAATAAAAAATAGTGCAGTAGGAAGAACCTTAGGTGGCAACACCTGCCACGTATGAATGAGAGTAAGACAAATTTGCCAACCGGCAATGCCAGCTGTTAGTTGTTTTGTTTTAGGTTAACACGTGTCGCGCTCCAAACATTCCACGTGGGTCCACAAATCTTATTCCGTGTTGACTATCACATTCAAAACCTCCTCACGCCATCTATTTTTTATTTTATTTTCAAAAACTATTTTTTTAACACAAAATAATATATATATATATAAAAAAAGTAATGATTGTTTTAAGCATTATTGGATGACAAAAGTTCTTGTTATTCAGTTCCTTATTTTAAAGTATATAAAAAAAAACAATTAATTTTTAATTAATTATTTGAATCTTTGCTGCTAAGTGCAAGCGATAACACTCAATAATGAACTGTCAAAGAAAAGTTAAAGAAAGTGGAAATGATTAAATAAAGTTTTATTTTATTTCTTTTTAAGCACTTTATTAGCCTAATAAATATATTAGTACTCTTTTCGGTGGAAAAATAAAGAAACTTCTAAAAATAAATATGAGAATTATCTTGAAATGGAATAAAATAAATAAAAGGAAAATAAACAAAAAAAAATTACGTGATGACGCAAATTACGGAGAATTTGAAGAAGTCAAGTTTTTTTTTCTTTATATTATTTTTTTCATTGTTTTCAAAACTAATATTCAATTATGTTCTCTATCACACGTTCTATATTCAATAAGAAAGAAAATTTCTTTGAGCACTAGTTAATTCTAAACTCTTCGTGATCTCCACTCTCAAAAAGAATTGTAAGCAAATAATTATTTTTTATTTTTAAAAAATTGCACATTATATAATTATATATATTCCACAATTTCACTTTTGTGACACTTTATTAACTATAGGAATTATTTAATTTAATTTTGTGATATAAAATTATACATTACTTGATTTTGTTCCACGTATGAGGGTTTATTTTAAGTTGAAAAATGGAAGAAAACATGTGCATATACATGCTTGTATAGCACACAAGCATTTAATTTTACCCTTGACCTTTTCTGTGTATATTCCTTTCAATACAATTATTTTATGTAGAGAAAGTCAAGATTTCGAATGTCCCATGGAACTATAGTTCTTCAAAATCGTAAATGTACCAAAATAAATAAATAAATAAATGACAACTATTAGAGACAAATTGTTCAACATTTTCTATTTGTTGCAATTCACGGCTTATATACTCATCACACATGTGCAACCTCATTTGCTTAGGATCTATGTAACCCTTTCTTTTATAAAAAACAAAATTCCCAATTCATTCCTTTTTAGTTTAAAGCTATAATTGTACTTTTATCATTTTTTTTTTAAATTATGTTTAAGATCCCATATAATAAGATTTTTTTTTTATTTTTATAAAAGCTTTCATGTTAAGTATCACTATGCAACTTGACATTTCAGATAGACTGACACCTCAAAAAAATGACTATTAAAAAAAAGAAAGAAAATACAAAAATATGGAAGGATTAGACAAAAACTCATATATTAACAAAAGCAATATATATGTAGACTATACCTATTCATAAATAATTCTAAGAACAATTTAAGTGAAAGTCTATTATACTAATGAAATGATTCCTTATGAATAAATCATAAATTAGTCAACTTATCTGCACACGCATTCCCTTCACGAAAAATATGAGTAATCCAAAACCTAGTTTTCTCACAGTAATTAAGACAAATATTTCATCGATTATGAAACATCGACGGAATATTAGTACCTAACACTAAACGCAATACAAACGAAGACAAATAGATACAAATATTGTCTTCTAAGTCAATTTAATAAGACTGAGTTATATTTAAAACCCACTTTTTGATACAATATTATAGTCATTTAGACTCTATTTTATTAAGAAAGTTTTGTTAACCTTATTAGGTCATCGTCCACTATCGGATCACCTATAAATATACAATAACACGTACGAGTTAAAGAATTTTGACATAAAATGATGCATTAAAAATGTTAGTTTTATAAGTTTTTCAACCTAAATATAATCTCACTTCACTTATGAGTTGATGTCAATGACAGTTTAAATACACATTTCTCTCTTAATCCATTGATACACCTTTTAAAGACAAAACCGTGACTAAGTTCAAAAACTCAAAAACGAACAACACCTCGAATACATTTATGGATCCTAGCGATACTATGAGATAATAATTCATAATTTACAAAAAAAAAAAAAAAACTTTAAAATTTTGGTAAAGATTTAACTTTTTTAATTGGAGATTAAAATGATGAAAGATTAAATACTAGTTAAATAAAATTTCAATCCTAATAGTTTAATAATTTCTAAATTCTTAGCTTATAAAGCTTTTTTCTACTAGTTTTTGTTTCCAACTTTTTCAGTTGTTTCATCCTTTATCTTTTTGTTAAGACTTGTTACAACAATCTTAAGAACGACACTATTTATAATAATAATAATGTGTTATAATAAGTTATGTCACCAAAATGTGACCTTACAATGACATCAACCATATATTTATCACATCATCGTGATGTTGTGAAATTTAAAAAATAAATATAGAATTAAACATTTTCTACATGATTGAAGATACAAGAAATATAAATTGAAAGAAAATATTTGTAATATTTACATGTGCGTATATTTATGTTTTAAGTTTAGTTTAAAATTGATACAAAATAAAAAAAACTTAAACAATAAAATAAAATCATTGAACCATATAATTATAACTCTGTTGGTCCAAACGTAGCATACCTATCCAAATTTTATGATTATTATTATAATTACAAACTTAGATTATCATTTAGCAATGCCTTAAAAGATAATTTAAATTCATAATGTAAAAACTTAGAAGATACTTTTAGAATAATTAAAATAATATTTAAATATTTTATTCATAAAGAGAAAAGTTTTATAAAAATAAAAAAATTAATTGTTCAAATTTTATTTTAAAAGAAGTACTGTTTATCCAGAAACACTTATTCTTTTCTCCTTTAACTTCTCTCTAATCATATTACTCTATTTGTTAGAAGTTATTATTGGACTCTTGGCATTAAATAGAATAATTTTCGATTATATTTTTTTTATTAGAGTAAGTTTAATTTTATATCTTTTTTCTTTAAGTTAGATTTTAGTGTATATATGTATATATAAAATCCCTCTTTGTATATGCATACACATTTTTATAATATCTTTAATAAAAATAACTAATATTAACAGTTTCATATGTTAAAAAATTGTATTTTATAGTATTTATTCAACCACAATATTTCTATACAACACAGACTCAAATTTATTTTAATTGATTTTTTTTTAAATTCTCATAATTCTATATATTTTTAATTTAGATTTGAATTTGATATATAATGATATTTATTACTGTTGTTACAAACTTAGATAAAATATTTTCTTCTTCTTAAAGAATAATTATTTGTAGAAGTGACTTAAAACTTTAAGCAAACCATAAATAGTTTCAAGCAATAATTTCTTACCCTAAATAGTTTATAGGCACTTGTTACTATTAATGCTCTTATTATAGTTGGAAAGTTCTTTTAATTATAGGAATTTAAATATTAGAGAAAGGTTACTTTATACATTTGAGATTATACGATGGCAAGTAATTAATATGACATTTTTAACAAAATAAAGCTAAAAAGGACAAAAGAATCACTCACCTATATATTTAATAAAGGAATTAAAATAACTTTTTTTAGATAAAGATGAGAAAATAAGGCACAATTAATAAATAGGTTGATAAAAAAAAACAAATTTATAGGTTTATAGGTATGAAAATAACTATATATATACCAATTGAAAGTAAATAGCCACCTTCCAAAAAGCATAATATAAAAAAGGGAATCGAAGTAATACTATAAAAAATTATTAAACAACTAATAATTTTTAAAAAATTAATTGTTATATTAATTATATTAAATATTTTTTATAAACTAACAAATCATTAATATTAAAATAATTTCTATTATTAATAAAAAATTATAAAGTAATTTTTAAATTATATATAATATTATTTTAATTACTAATAATTTTATATTTCAAATTATTTTTTAGTTAAATTAATAATTAATTTACAATTCAAAGTAATTAACAGTTAAAAATTTAATATCTATTATTAAATATCAAATTAAAATCTACTTTATAAATTTTTATTATTAATAAAAACTACTTTAAATATTAATAATATTTTAATCTATAAAATAATATCTAACATAATAAATATCATGATTAATTTTTAAATTAATTGTTATTTAAAAATCTACTAAAACTATTCCCAAAAAATATTGGTTTATTGAGATAACAAGTGCTTAATAAATTCATTGCAAAATTAGACATGTTATTTTTTATAATTGTTTTTATTAATCTGATAAGGAAAAAATATTTCCTTTCATTGATAGAGTTGTATTCACACAAGATCATAAGATTTTTTTTTTCTAAAAATGAAATTAGTGTGGTGAGTAATATATTAAACAAATAATATTTTTTATTAGTTCCGTTGTGATGTGACGTTAATACACCTCTTTTTAAGGGTTAATTTTTGTAGTTTTTCCTTAAAAAATTAAAAAGTAAATTGCGACTTGCTTTTGTAATTTTTTAGAAGAAAAAAAAATAATGATATAAAATTAGGAGACCAAAATTACATTTCTTTGCTAAGTATTTTTATTAATATAATAAATTTTTATATTTTCTTAAATCTATTTATTAATAGGTATAAATTATTTATGTATAATTTTTTTATGGGAACCAATTACAAGTATAATAATCTCTTTAAATAAACATTATAAAAGGGACACAGTGATTAAACTTATTTACTAAACGGTGTCTAATCAGTTCAAATTCTGACTTCATACCCAATAATTTTCGTTAATATGAGTTCTAGTTTAATCTCTAATTTTATTTTTTTTTATACAGAAATTTTTATTTCTTGATATATTAAGTTTCACAACTATGCCTAACATTAGAGTTTTTTAGAAAAAAAAAAGAAAACCAAAAGTATATATTTAATGTTAAATTAACTATTTTCAACGTGATTGTTTGCTTTATTCCTAGAAGAGAAGGTTTTAAATTATTATTTAATGAATAACTCAAATAGTGCGTTTGTTAGAGACAAAGAGAGAAGTTGAAGATTTTTTTGGATTAGATTAGTTAAGTAACGGCATCTTCTTATCTACCCATGTACTTTCATATATGATATATTTGTTTTTTAAACTTAAAAAAACATATAAATTTAGTCTTTAATCTGAATATTTTCCAAAAATAATCAATTATATTTTAAAACTTTTAAAAATTAAGTTTATTAATATGAAAAATATAGAATTTGGACCGTATTTATCACAAAATACACGGACTAAAAAGACATAGTTTTAAAAATAATTTATAGAAATATAATATTTAAAAAAAATATTAATACTTTTTTAGTTAGCCATAATTTTCTTATAATAGAATGTGAGATTTGAACGAACAATGATCGTTAATACGACAATGAGAATGTTAGAATATGATTTGTTTTGTTCTCAATTATTTAAATCACTTTACTTTAAAAAATTAGAAGGAACATACAATTATTAAAAATCCCAAATTCCTGAAAGGAATTTTCAATGTTGGGTTGTTGGTAGTGTTTGAAAGATTATTAATTATTGCCATTCATTGAATTAAGAATGTGTTGAGGCCTATTATTTGACGCACCAAAGGTTATAGAAAAATAAAATAAAAAGCTAATTATTTTGTTATATATTATAAGCACTTATCCCTTTAATCACGTCTGAAAATAAAAAAAGTCCTTTTATTTACACTCACTTTTTGTCCTTAAGAGAGTGCCTTGCATGTTAGGCTACACATATTTGTATTGTTGGAAAAGTCTTGAAAATGAATTTGGTGTTCAATGTTGAATCAATCAAATATATATAAGAAATTTTTTCATATCTTATCTTGTATATATTTTATTCATTTTTACTAACAAAAATCACTAAATAAAAACTATTTTTTAGATAAAAAATAATTAGTTACTATATTAATCAAATTAGATACTATTTCGAGACTAAAAACATTATTGGTATCTAATTAAATTAGTTTCTATTGTTAATAAAATTTATAAACTAGTTTTTAAATTGGTATCTAATTAGATACTGAGATTTTAGTAATTAAAATCTTAGTAGCTAAATACCAATTTAGAAACTAATTTATAATGAATAATAGAAACTACTTTAAATATTAATATTTTTTTTTAATTTTTAAAATAATATTTAATTTAATTAATTTAGTGATTAATTATTTTTTATCTCTAAAATTAACTTTTATTTGATAATTTTCTTTTATGATGTTTTAACCATTAGTCTCAAAATAAAAACATTATGGCAAGAAGATAGAAACAAGAATAATTTGTATTTTAAGTTAAAGCAAGACGTAGTATAAGTAATGGGACTAAATAAAGTATTATTTTTTTTTAAATTATTAATATTTATGGAATAAAAATGAATAGAAAATTTGGTGGTGGTCCAAAATTGGAAGTGTCCGTGTGGGTGGCATGTGCTAGGGTATGATCTTATCATAAGGAACATGGCAGTGCATGAAGATAAGATAAACCCTAAACTCAAAAAGCTCTTATAACCTTGTTCTTTTGTGGCATTGGACTCACTCTTTTCTCATCATTAACTACATATCTCTCTATCAAAATTACATGCTGATTTGACATTCCACTCTACCCATTCATCATCCATCAACACTTCCTACAACACATTTGAAAATTATGATAATTATAGTTGGAGATTCACGCCAATTAGATATAATGAAATTTTGTAGTATATAAGTGTATGCAAACTTTATTTTATAAGTCAGTTTTGTAAGATTAAGTTATACTTAAAGTTTACTTTTTGACATGGTATCTAAATCATATAGAATCTATTGTAACGAGAGTTGTTGGACTTATCAGATCACCCGCTATTGAGTTTTTATCGAATCATCCATTATATAGTCTTAGGTATGAGTTGGTACGTAGGTCTTTTATGGGAAAAACGCACGCGGAAGTAACACACATAATCACGAATCAACTGCAGAAAATAAACAACACAGGATTTAACTTGGTCCGGTCGCCAACTGCAACCTACATCCACACGGGCAACTATTAGGTTTTCATTTATGTCGTGTTGCACACCAATTACAAGTTCAATGATCTCTTTAAATAGAGATTATAAAAGGGATACAATGATTAAGCTCACTCACTAAGCATGATGTCTAGTCAGCCCAACCCAATTGGTCCTGACTTCATACCCAACAATCTCCCACTTGAAGTCACGGAACAATATTTATCTGCGCTTCAACTGTGTACAACGATTAAGCCCACTCACTAAACATGGTGTTTAGTCAGCCGAACCCAAATGATCTTGACTTCATACCCAACAGTCTTAACGTGATATTGAGTTAGATATCTCACATCAATTAGAGATAAATATATTTCATAGTATATAAGTGAGTTTTCAATTATTTTTGTAAGGTTAAATTAGATTTAAATTATAATTTCTAGTAAGTATGATGTTTGAAGAAGTTAAATTTTAATGTATGAGGAAATAGGAAAGTAGTAGGCAATCATGCATAGGTCCAAAGAACATGAGAAGCACCAGCTGCATTTTTTATGATCCCTTCTTATCTGATATGAATATTTTAGATACATAAGGGAATAGAAAACGGCTAAGAACTCAAAACTACACTAGCTTTTCTTAACCTAAGAACTTGTCGGCACGTTACAACAAAAACAAACAACTTTGTATTGTTCAAACTAACCATGAAAATTTAGATTCGTTGCAGACGCGTATTCATGCATACCCCACAAATGCAACATAAGAAATACGTAACCTTTTCAAATGCCAACTCACTTCGCATGCCTCATACAAAGTGTCTCCTAATAAATAAATAATAATAAAAAAATAAAAATAAATAAATATATATATATATGTATATATATATAATGTGAAATATGTACCGATCGGTATCAGACAGTCTCAATGCCCAGTTTGTACCGATCAACATGACTAATTCCATTAAACTTAGCAAAGGATTAACAACCTAAAACAGTGGTTAAGTATTAAGTAATATGTTCTGAATTATGACCTAAACGCTAATTCGGCCAAATAATAATGTACATAATAATCATATAAATAGTCACGAGTTTTAAGAAAAAAAATTAATCGTTAAAGTATCTTTTACAAGTATCATCCTAGTCGAAAGCTTACGAAGGAGTGAAGGAGGAGTAGGAAGAGTGAATCAAAGGGAGACAATTGTTTAGTGAGGTAAATAGGGAAGAAATATGACCGATCGGTCAAGAATGAAATAATAGTTCTCTTAGTTCCTTCCAATATGAGAAAAAAATACAATATTAGTTATTCTACTTTCCTTAATATCTAATTACAATTTTTGTAACAAACGTATATATGAAAAAAATAGCTAAAAAATTCAACATAGAACTAAAAAAATACACATTTGAATGTTTTGGATGTAGGTTAACTCTCGTTCCAATATATATATAGAAAGAATAGTAATTTTTTTTATAAAAAATAATGTGTTTAGGAAATCATATATATATATATATATTTGGGTAATTTTGTGATCTTGAAGTCTCCGACCACTTTTTTATTTGCCTAAGTAATGGTTGTGAAAAGGTAACCAAATGATTGGGCATGATTGACATTGTTTAATATAGTGGGGGGTTTTGGAGTAAGAATGAAAAAGGTAATTGTTTAGATAATGAGAAAAAGTGGAAGAAAGCAACAAAATGAAGAAGAGAAGAGAAGAGGGAAAAACAAAAAATAATGTTAAAAACAACCATTATTGTAGTCAATATTGATACATATGACATAGATTGAGTAGAAGTAGAAAAAACAAATGCCATTTTTGAGGCACCTGGTCCCTTTGATTACCTTCCTCTGGCCCACTGACAACCTGCTAAGAGTTGTAGAGCATTTACAAATATGTCTGCTAAGAGATTCCTTTCAGTTCTTCTTCTTCTTCTTCATTTCTTTTTCTCTACTGGGATTGCATAACAATAAGAATAAGAATATTGGTATCAAGAACTTTTAAGGGTCACTTTGGAACACCAACATGGAACTAACAAGGATTAGAATTTGTGTTTGGTCCTTTTTCCAAGAGTGTGGGAAAATGGGTTATAAGATTTTTTACTTATGACACCTCAATTCATCCTTTAACTTGTTTCTGTCATTTCACATGTTCTTCACCTATCAAAGAAACCCTAATTTTTCAACACTCTTTGAGGTACATATAAGTTTTAGTTCATGTAAATTTGAGATTGAGTTATGGTTTTTTATTTGACCTATCTACTATAACTGTTTTTAGACCTTCACTTGTTGTAATTCTTAGGTTTAAGTTTATACCTCAAACACAAGTTTTACTTTTTTTATTAGGTGTGTTCTTGGTACACTTCCATATATTGTTCCTGTATTTTCATATTCTATGTGAAAAAGTATAATTTATCATTTTTGAATTATATAATTTGAAAAATATTTTTAGATTCGAGAGTATATTTCAAAATCTACAATTTAAAATATAAATTTGTATTATGGATGGTATACTTTAGAATGCAAATTCTGTACAATCTAGAATGTAAAAAAATTTGTATTTCAGATGGTAGAATTTGAAATACAAAATTTACGTTCTGATTTATAAATTTCAAAATGAACAAAATTTTGATATTTTTAAAAATATTTAGTGTTAGAAGGAGGTGCAGTAAGAATTTGCCCATTGTCTTATGTAACTCTTAGAGATCTCACTTTTTTTCATTTTTAAGCCTTTTTGTATTTTGTATTTTGGGCCTCTTTAAGATTTTTGGCCAATATCCAAGGCTTACTTAGATAGACTTTGATAGTTGATATATAACTAGAAGGAAATTTCTTTCTGCACCATATCAATTCTAATTTGCACCCTATCATTTTTCAAAATTTCAAAATTTGCCTTTATTCTGAATTTAAAAATTGAAAAATGGTAAATATAATTTAAAAATAAAAAAAATATTCTGGATAAAAAAATCAAGAACAAAAAATTAAAAATATTCAAAAATATGTTATGAATAGCTAAATCCGGAAATTTTTGGATAAAAATTTTTAAGGTTACTTTCGTCATTTTGAAAGTGTATTTTTATCATTTTCAATACCAGGTTGGTATGTTGGAATTGATGGTGCAGGGAGCATTTGCCTAACTATAATTCAGACTTCAATAATTTTTTGTTCTTATAGTAAATATTTCAAATTTTTTTTCTTCTTCTGATGTAATCCTTCTATTTATTTTATTTTGTTCCTCACAATACTACTGTTTAAGTTTCTATTAAATTTTTTAATATAAATTTAATTTATATTATAAAATTTTCATTTTAGTTACCTTTATATTGAAACGTTCCATTTCAGTTCTTATATTATTATGAAGGTATTCATTTTTAACATCTATTATTTTTACAGAATTTTAAATTTTGTTACTTAAATTAAAAAAAATTAAATCAAAAGATTTTTTCTTTTAAAAGGACCGATAACGCATGTTTTGTCCATAAATTTGTAACTCTTTTTTAAAGCACTACTTTTTTTTATATGTTCTATTTTCAACTTTTAACTCTTTTTTTTTATTAATAATAAATTAGGTTTATGGTATATATTTATTTTAATTTTATATTTTCAGTTCATTTTTCTTCTTCTTCACTGTTTTGGTATAACTTCTTTTTATAAATATTACTTTTGACTTATTCAAGTTGTATTGGATTCTACAATTTTAGGAATTTACACATGATTTGCTAGATTTGAGTTTTATGATATTATTTATGATTTTTTAAATTTAGACAAATTTGTTTATTTTTTTTACAATTTGTATAATTCAATTTTTTCATTTAATTTAAATTTTTGTAATTGAGTTTATAATCTAATTAAAACTCACATTTAGATTATATATATATATATATATATATATATATATAAATCACACAAGAATTATTTGTTTAATTTTTAGTTTTAGAAATTGTCTATTTATTTTTATTTTTTTCTTCTCTTAATTTTTCTCAATTTCATTTGTTTCATCCATGAATAACTAGTTATGGAGTATCAATTCTTGAAAACAATATTAAACAAGCAAATTGAGTTTTGCACATATCTTTCAACGATATGAGTTTGAGTTTGTTCTTCTTTTCTCTAATTTTAATTTGCACTTTTTTTATTACAATTTTTATTTTGATTTTGAAAATAAAATTAGGAATAAATTGAATATTATTTTTTATAATTAAATATGAATTAGATTAAATAATATTTTGATTTTTGAATTAATTAATTAATTGAATGAGTTAATTATTTAAATTTAAATATGAATTTTTAGAAAAATATTTAAATTTGGTTATTGAATATATTATGTTCACACTTTCACTTCATTTACATTTTGTTTTTAATATCATAATTCCAGGCCCAAAAGCACACTTTGCTGTATTAATCATTATTTCAGGCCCAAAAATCTCATGATCCAGGATGATTCAAATAAAGTTGAAAAAGAAAGAAATTTAATTAATGCCACATAAGTTTGAATAAAAAATTAATGATGCTTTAATGTATGGAAAAAACTTATCAATCAAAATTTAATAAAAATATATGACACAAGGGGAAAATAGTTTGAATCATTTAATAATGAAATAAAACAAATATATGTTAGTTAATACTGTGGCACACATATATTAGAAAAATAATCATTGTCTTTATTTGATAAAAGTATTTCAATTTCTAACTCATTCTTCTTATTTATAATTTTTACATTTCACAATAAATTTTATATTTTCTCATGACGATTTAATAGAGGGACTAATTCACATTTTTTAAAAATTTAAAATACTAATGCAATTTTAGTTGTTAAAAAAACAGGTGGAAATCATTCTCAACAAAATTTTATCAAATAAACGAATTGCAAATTTAGAAAAAACTTAATTTTTAAATATGGATTGTTTAAAATTATAATAATACTTTAATACTTTAGTTATCACACAAGTTTTGTAAATGATCTTTTCATTACTTACTCTTGTCAATATTTACAAAATAAACAACTTCTCCAAACAAAATCCTCTTAATACCATCACATCAACAAAGAGTTAACCTAATTAATTTTACATATTCAGAAAATTTGTTAGGTATATGATCTAGCTTATTTGTAAAAATGATTATATTAAATTTAAAATCAAATAAGAAAATTTACTTGTTTAAAAGAAAAAAAAAATTAGTAGGTTGCCAAACTTTAAAATGGGTTGATGATGTAGGAATCTCTAAAAAACTTGCCAAACTTTTGGGGTCATCTATAGCTGTGCAAACACATATTAAGAAGTTTTATTAGTTATGGCTAACATGACAAAAAGAAATTGTGAACTTAACCCAAAATAACTTTATTGACACATGAACTTAATAAAGAAAAATTTGTTCTATGTGCTAATTTCATTGAGTTTATGCAAGCTTCAACAACATCAAGAATCAAACTATTAAAAAAATGGGAAATTTTACACTTTTATACGTGTTTTTACGTATCAAAATAATTAGTTATTATTTGAGTAAATTAGAGACCGTTTTAGAGATTTAAAAAGTTATTAGTATTTAAAGTAGTTTATATTATTAATAAAAATTTATAAAGTAGTATTTAAATTGATATCTAACCATTAGCTACTAAGGTTTTAGCTGCTAATATTTTAGTTTTTAAATTAATCTCTAAAAGACTAATTGAGATCAATTTAAAATTTAAAATATTAGTAATTAAAATATATTAGCTAATAATTAAATATCAATTTAAAAATTACTTTATAAATTTTGATTAATAATAAAAACTAGTTTAAATACTAATAATTTTTTTGTCTCTAATTTAATTTAATAGTAATTAATTATTTTGATATCTAAAGAAGATTTTTTCGTAGTGTTAATTCATTTACTTTGATTTAGTTTCATTATTTGAATATAAAAAAGTTAATATCATAGGTGATTATCATAACTCATTATTAATTTATTTATGAGGAGAAATTGTCTTCTCTCAGCTTTCGAAACCCATTCAAATTATTTTGGCAGCTAAAAAAAACCACATATTATTAGAAAAACTATATTATTAGTTTAATTTGATTAATTAATTTGCAGATAAAAAAAATAGTTTAAATTAATGTTCAGCCTTTTAGTTATGCTATGTGTTGCTCTATATTGCACTTACACTTTATGGGAAAATTGATTACTAGCTAAACTTTCTCAAATCCATAAACAGTTGTATAATAATAATTAATAATAACAATTATTATTATTATTATTATTATTATAATTATTATACTAATACTAACATTGATTTGGGGGTAAAGAAGTGCATGAATTTCTTAAGCTATGGTATCTTCACCATTTCCCTTTGCTGAACGAAGTGAATATTGGCTTGCCATCACTGCATCATCCAATGTTAGATAGAACGTCTCTTTCCCAATTTTGTCAACAAACTTTGATGCCAAAAGCTTCTCCAACACCTCTAGCCTTGGGTTTACAAACAAAATCTACACATTAAGGAAAATAAATAAATTAATCAGCTTATAAGGTAAGATTTCTCACATTTTTCGGTAATGTATGTGCCGATAAATTTGCTAAATTAGAGTTTAGAGTTTAGGGTTTATTCCTCGAAAATATTTATTGGTATGGTAGGTTTCCATCTGGTCTTTTGTTAGAGTTTTTTATTAATATGTATATAATACCCATGTATCATTTTTGTTAATACACTACAAGAAAATCATGAAATAGAAACCAATTTTTAGAAACCAAAATAATTAGTTGCAATAGTAACTAAATTAGAGATCATTTTAGAAACTAAAAAAAATTGATTTCTAAATTAGTTTCTAAATTGATATCTAATTAGCAACTAATGTTTTAACTACCAATTATTTAGTTTCTAAATTTGGTAACAAAAACATTGGTTGCTAATTAGATACCAATTTAGAAACTATTTAACAATAATAGAAACTAATTTAGAAACCAAATTTTGTTTTAGTGTCTAAAATGGTCTCTAATTTAGTTACTATTGTAACTAATTATTTTAGTTTCTAAAAATTGGTTTCTATTTCATGATTTTCTCGTAGTGATATATAGGTTTTGATCTAGTCTTCTATATTTTTTTATTTCCTTTTTCTTTTCTTTTAATAATATTTTTTCTATGTGGTGACAGATGATTGCTATTACTACCTAACTGAAATGTCATGTTTCATAGTGATGACTAACATGAGAACTTTTATAAAAGAAAGTAAGGTTTACATCTACTTTTTTATATATATATATATATATATATATATATATATATATTATGAAATGTCCTAATATCTAGTAAACGTGAGATCTCCGACATTATCATCAGTTATTCTTAACAATCACTTAAAATATTCATTTAGTTAAATGAGTTGGGAAGAGAGTCTACTCTAAGCACTTGAAATCCATGTTACCTTAATTGCATTCTTTGTCAACACTTTAACTAATTCATCCAATGCTTTGATAGCAGTTGAGTCAATGGATGTCACCCCTGTAAATTAACCATTTAATAACAAAAATAAAGTTTATTTCATTCCAATGAACTCATTCTAAACAATTTTTTGTATCTTAATTTCACCTGACAAATCAAGTATGATGTGCTCAACACCATCTCCAGTAGACGCTTGCTCACTTCGAATATACCTCATAATCCTAATGCAAATTAAATTGCAGAAATGAATTAATTCCAATAATTTTCATAGTTGCGATGCATCAAGACTAATCAGATGAATCCATAATTTACCTTTCTTTGACGTAATTAGAATTTGCAAAGTAAACGGGAGAACCAAGTTGAATAATAAGAACCCCTGGGAATGTTGAAACATTATATTGCTCCGTGTCTCTGTATAAACCTACTTCAGTTAACTTTCCAAGCTTGCATGGCAATGGTCTAGCCACATATAGAAGTGCTCTAAGAACCCCAAGTGCAACCTTCATTGCAAATAGAATCATCATCATCAAAGTCAAACTCCATTTAATCTAGTTCAATTCATTAATGTGTTAGCCCTTAGTAGCAGAGACACTGACATGTACAATACGGACACGGAATTAATGTATTTGTTCTTTTTAAAGTTATGTTGTCAGAGTTTCAAAAAATATTTTTTGAATTGCGTTGTACGAATATCATACGTGTGTCGGTGTCCGATACGTGTGTCTAACACAGATGCGAGGCGTGTTGGAGTCTCGTAACCTAACTTATATGAAAATGAAAATTCATATGAAAAGAAGTTACTAAAATGAAGAACAGAAGAAGGAGTTGAGTGCTGACAGAAATCATGAGGCCAACATCCATGCTTATGAAGACAACTCCAAGGAAGGCAGCCATGCAAATGACGAAATCAAACTTGTCAACTTTGTAGAGATGAATGACTTCTTCGTAATGAATGAGTCCAAGCATGGCAGATATAATAATCACTGAGAGAGCAACAAGAGGGGTGTAGCCAAATAATGGTGCCAAAAATTGTAATGTCAGTGCCATTATTATTGCCTGTATCACATTTGCCATTGCAGTCTTGCACCCTGCATTGTAATTCACTGCAGTCTTCGAAAATGGTCCTGCACAATAGATTTAGAACCAACATGTAACACCACTTGTAACCAAAACTAGGCCAATTTTTGTGTGTGTGACAACACATTATCATGAACTAGTATATAGTAGCAAAATGGTTGAGTTTTGCAATTTAAAACATGAACTATAAAGAGTGTACAAAGGGAAAATGTTACTTATTGAAATTTATCAGTTTATAACTGCGATTTGAACCATACAATTTCAAAATTCTCACACTTCAACAAAATGTTATTTATCTTTCTAGTTAAGAATTCACCAATCTAAATAAAGTATTATTGAGATGGTTATTTTGTGTGCAGGTGTGAATAAAAACTCACCACTAGTCAAGTAGCAGGAAGTAAAAGATCCGAATAAGTTCATGAGGCCAAAAGCGACCATTTCTTTGTTCCCATCATGAGGTGTGTTATCAGCAACAGCAAAGCTTCTTCCTATTGCTATTCCTTCCTATAATAAAAACAAAAAACTAGGTAAATTTTTTTGATTGAAGTGCACATGATGATTGGAAGAGATTTTAGTTTCTTACTGCTAATGATAACACCCCTGTGATAAGACCAGCTTGCAAAACTGCTGATAAATATTTACCATCAAAGTTCAAATAGTGGATGGACAATGGATTTAATCCTTTATCTAGATGCCCCACCTATATGTAATAATCAATTTCATATAAGAACAAATTACACAAAATCTTGGTATATTTTTAAGATACTTTTTGGAAACTGAAAAAGGTTATCACAATATCTAACTTACAATTTGAATTCCATGTTTTTGGCCCTTGACGAGGTAGGTGAAAACTCCAGCAACTACTACAGTCACCATTGGACCTATAGCCTGTACCCAAAAGAGTTTTGGATTCTTGTTCCTCTGAAACATCAGAAAAATGTTAATTTTGATAACTGTTTACAACTGTAGTTCTAGTCAATACAATTTTTGATCTATGATTATCAATATATCAGCACTCGAAAGATTATACCAAAAAGTGAAATGCATTAGGATAATTAACTTTGTTACACATGTTAATTCAATCACTTAATTAAAATATGGCAATGGTATGGTGAGATATTAATATTGTTATATTTTCTTTGTCTAACTTTGACTTTACTGTTAGCTAGTATTGGTGGCATAATTATACTGATACGAAATTCTTAAGGTCCAACAAGGGTTGAGTGGCGCACTAACTGTCTTGTCTCATGCCACTTCTTGTTCTTTATGGCAAATAAATTATACATGAAAAAGAGAAAGCTAAGATGAGAATGGCTACAATAAAGGGTACTCACCAAGTGTCTGGTAAATTGCAAGAAAGCAAGGAACACCACGCCAAGAACTGTAGGTTCCCACCTAATCTGTTAAATGAGTAAAAAAGACAACCCCACCCACGTTATTCATTCCCAAAATATAGATAAACATCATTATTTTCTTTTCTTAAAAAGTTGTTTTTGATGAAACTAATGAAACAAACAAGTGAACATATGTATAAAAGAAACCAAGAGGGAAAAAGTTGTGAACTGATATTTCCATTTTAAAGCATCAGTGCCCTTTGTGATTAAGGTATTACTATTATATGTGTTATGCTTCGATCATATTTTCCATGTGTAGGTGAGTGAGATTATGGAACCTGATGCTTGTGTTGAAAGAGGCTAAAATTGAGTTGGGATATCATTATCATTCTAGAGGGAACTGTCCTCATATGTAATAATTTGATTTCGTATCGCAACCTTTTAGTATTTTGGTCGGTCAAAAAAGCACTAAATATAATTTGAGCTTGTTCTATGCTAACCTCGTGTCTATTGTTGACGATGCTCTTTACCACTTCAATTAAGTTGGTTTTTTGTGAAAAATGTACCATGCCAAACACACCCTTTAGTTGTTGGAGGATGAGAATCACTGCTGTTCCTCCCATGAAGCCATTGATGGTAGAATGAGAGAAAAAGTCCACCAATATCCCCAGCCTGCAACGAGTTTTGCAAAATATATATGTAATTCTTCATTTGTAAGAAACATATTTAAGAGATTTCAACTGATAAAGAGATGTGTTGGAAGCATTTTCTGATATCATTAATTAAAGTAGAAAGTAAAGTATAATCTGGTGCATAATTATCAAGGTAGTAACAGTGTATCATTAATACTTGGTTAGAGAAAGACCCTTTACATGTCCCCACATGAGAAGAAAATGTGTTAATTACCTGAAAATTCCCAAACAAGCCTGGAAAATACCAGTGATAAAGGTGGTAGTGAAAATCAAATGAAGATACAAGGTTGGGTCTTCTTTTGGGTCTGCCACTGTTTGTATGGTTTGACCAATGAGCAATGATGCTGCTGCTATCGTCCCCACTGCCATGTGCCTTGAACTCCCAAAAATAGCATAGACTAGAGGTGGGACAAAGCTTGAATCTGATAAAATCATGCCAAAACGTCAAATCAACACACACAACCTATTACCTTAAATTCTTCATCTCTTCATCCCAAACCCAACCTTAAAAAATCGAATCAACTATCAGTTTCTTTATATCTCACACAACAGCATTAAAACTGTCGAAGGGAGTTACTTACTCACGTAACTAACTCTCTACACACCCACATAATGAATTCAACCAAACCATACACAAAGTGATGCCAAAAATTTCTCCATCTTGGTTTCTAAACCATAGATGGCCATTCAGTTTTCTTTCGCTGATAAAATTCACACCAATTCAATCCATGCACAACGAAAGAACGATGTTAGAGATCTCACGTTAACTTAAAATTAAGACATTTCATAGTATATAAGTGGTGAAAATTCCATCTTATAAACCGGTTTTATAAGGTTGAGTTAGATAAAGTTCATGAAATAAATCTTGATTCTAATCATAAACACTATCATGAGTAAAATCAATGGTTTTACTATAGAGAGCAATATAACTAAATGGTGCCAAACAAACACAGATGAAAAGCAAATAATGACTGAAACACATGGAATGAAACATCAATCAAACAGAGTGATTGTAGAAATGAATGGATGAGGGAGAAAAGGAGAGAAATAAGAGAAAGAAGAGTGATTTCTTACAAAGGCCAATGAGAGGAGGAAGGTCTGCAAGTTTGGCATAGCTGATGCCTTGAGGGATGGCAAGGCTTGAGATGGTTAAACCAGCAACCAAGTCAGAGCAAAAGAGACGCCAATTGTAGGTTGGTAGCCACTCAAAGATGGGAATGAAGTATTGCACCCCCTTCAGTATCCTCCTCGTTGTCTTCTCCTCGTTCTTGAACTGCCTGAAGGGATCATCAGGGAACAAAGTTTCCTTCAACCCCGTCTTCAGTTTCGCCCCGAATCCTCTCTGGATCGAGAAATTCACCCCATGAACGTGATCATCACGATCATTATCGTCATGGTTGTGATTATCAACTTCCCTGTTACCAAGACTACCCATGGTAACAAACACAACACTAACAAAGAATGTATACGTGTATATATGTGTATGTATGTGTATGTATGCTGAGAGAGAAGAGAAAAGAAGAGAAAGAGAAGAGAAAGAGAGAAGAGGGTGTTAGAGAAATAAGAACTAGTTAAGGGTGTTTGTGAGAGAGACGCGTGGTGGCTGTGAGAGTATATATAGGCCTTTTGTAGTGGAAACTATTTATAGGGTAAATGATAATTGGTTGAAAGAACAGTGATGAATATCTTGTTTTGTTTTCTTTTTGGTATTTGTTTGGTTTGGATAATTGAGAGAATTTGGTTTTGGAACAACTTAGAATCTGCTGTTTCTTGCACATTCCAACGTTAAATGTTCTGCACAAAACACTTCAGCAGTGTTATTTTGCTGTCTCTTCTGCATAATTAATACCAGTCTTCAACTTTTCTTATATCCTTTCTGTAATATTGTTATGTGTGTTATGTTTATAACCCTATATTGTTATGATATATGGTTGTATGATAAGTATATGTTGAGAATTTTGTATAAGGGTATAATTAAAAAAAGAAATATTTTTTTAAAAAAATTAAATTAATTTTAAAATTATATTTGTAAACTTGAATATGTGTGTGTATATAATTTATAAAGCTAAAAAAATATCAACTACTCTTTCATTAATTATATACATGCTATTAAATTAATCTTTGCTTATATATTTTATTGTAAAGTAGAATAAAGAAAATAAAAATCTCGTAACTATGTTTTAGAGTCAAGAAATTTATCGTATTTATTGAAAGGAGCAATTTGAAAGACATAAAAAAACTAAACAGGTATATATTTAATTTTTTATTTTAGAGTAAAAAATGATATTAATGTTTTATTATATAATTTGTTTCAATTACAGACTTCATATTCAGAAACATTAACTCTGATGAATTTATTCCTCAATATATAATGCTAGATGTCTGGTCTTGGTTTGTTAAAATAAATTAAAACCTGAGAATCTTGCATTTTAATAAAGGAAAACTCATTATTTGAGAAACTTGAGAATCTTCTTTTTCACATATTATCTGCACATAATTAATAAAGGAAAATATTCTTTGGGTTTAAATATGTTAATCGATAAGAAAAGTTATTATTGATGGCTTTTAAGAGAAAGTATTGTAAACAAAATATAAACTTAAAATATATTTACGTTTTAAAAAAAATATATTTTAAATCTAACTTAATTTTATAAAATTACATTTATAATTAATGTTTGTATTATTTATATATTAATATTAATATTTTTATCTTTAATCAAACACCTTCAAATGTATAAAACTGTATATTATGGATAATTCTATAATGAGTAAGTTGATAAATTTAATAAATTTTTGCTAAAATTAAAAAAAATTCGCGTGACTTATCCAAAAATAAATTCACATTTAATTTATTTTCAGAAATTTATATTACAAATACTTTTTTTCCTATTTCCATGAAAAAAAGGTAAAAATCTTATATTTTTCCATAAAAATGGACTAAAATATATTTCTGCATTTAACTCATTATGCATTTTGTAATTTTTTTATTATGGATTTTCCCTTTCTATAGTATAAAGAAAATATTCTGAGTCAATATCATGATGCAAAAAAAAATAAAAATGTCACGTGCAAATAATACTCTATTTAAAATAGTTAATACTTTTATAATACTGAAAGAGTAAAAATACACATCCATATAACTGTGTTTTATGTGGAAGAAATTATTATTATTATTATTATTGGGAGATGAATTTGCCCTACTCTAATCCATCGTTTTGAGATCATTTTGGCTGATATTAATAAATTAAAAATTATTTAGTAATAGTCTTTTCGACGTGGGGAATAGATAAATAAATTTATTTTATTATAGTATTATAGTTATTCAAGTGATATTGTTTGATATTTAATTATAAGCTATTTTATTATGTTGTGCTTCTTCATCAACCCTTACACACATATTCATTTATGGTATTCTTGGGTTGATTGTGAAATATAATAATTTAATAATTTTAGAGTCAACCTTTTAACTATAATTCAATATAAAGTTCATTTTATGTTTAAATATAATTTAACCATTATTGCCTTTTGAGCTATTATTATCAACACGAATCTTCTATGCCGTTTCTTCAAAGAGTTAATATATATATATATATATATATGTATGTATGTATGTATATAAGTTCAGCAAATGTAATATTTTTAGTACGTCGAAGTGTATTTAGGTAAGTGTGTGACACTTCCAAATTGGAAAGAGATACAAAGAAAATTTTTGAAAAAATAAAATTACTTTTTGATCCACATCTATTATATACATTTATCATTTCTTATAATTTGATATTTTTTAATACGTTTTTCTCCTCGAATTGTAGTTTAAATAATGTTTCCTTATAATTAATTTTTAAAAAATATCTTTCTAGCTTATGTAGCACGTACACGGACACGGACACTGATACGACATGGATACAAAGATACGTATAATCTCTAAAATGTAGGACACGGGTCTATATATTATATAATTATGAATTATATAAATTAAAAATAAAGATTTATGTGCACAAGTATGTCCGAGATTATTTTTTGGAACAAAAAGATGTTTTTCATGATTGGTTCAAAATGATTTGTTTCTTTATTTTATAATCATAATAAAAAATTATACAATAAGTTTGAGTTTTTAGAAAATTAATGTATTTTTTCTTTCTAAAATTGTGTTAGAATCGTACTAGAATTGTTAAAAATCTAACAAATACTTTTTGAATTGGATACTTCACGAATACGTGTCCTACAAATGTCATACGAGTGTCGATGTCCGATACGAGGATCCGACACCGACACAAAGAGGAGTGTCCGAACTTCATATAGCATTTCAACTTTTCTAAACATAATTTTTTAATGTTTTATTTGTTGCAAACAATTATTATTTTTTAATTAGGAAAAATGGTGTCCAAAGAAACGAATTATTGTATTTTAATTAAGTAAACGAATAAAAAGAGAGTGAAGTAATGAAGTAGGAGAGAAAGCAAAACCAATGAAGTTCCTTTCATTTTTATTTTTTATTTTTTAGTGAATAATTATGCGGCAACAGGTAGAAGTTATTAAGTATAATTTTCAGTTATTAGAATATTGAATGGGTTGCTTCCATGGGTAAATTAGTCTTTCTTTAGCTTCTTAATAAATTATTCAAATATATTTATAACTGATTTTCTACATTCCTTTATTTAACAAGACACCAACCCTACTTGAAGGTAATGAATTTCTTTGTTTTACATAAATTTCATGTTTACTAAACATAAAATGAAAAAAAAAATGAAATTGTTAAATCCAATTCATACTTATCCATATTCATATTACTTTAAATTTATTTAAGTGGGTTTATTTCAAATTTAAATAATTTATTTGTTTTTAAATTCAATCCATTTATTTAATTTAATGGAGCTTTCTCTGTTTCTTGAAGTTCATACGACTCTAAACCCTAAACCCTAAACCTTGGTTGCTGAGTTTTATGGGGTTATACATGTTATGGAGAAAACTCAAAAGATGAGACTTACTAATGTCTGACTAGAATGTGATTCTGTTTTGGTTTGTGCTGTGTTTACTGTTAGGATCAGTGTTCCTTAAATGCTTCGTAACCGATGAAATACTTGTCTTACTTAATATGAGAAAATCATGTTTAAGGTTACTCATTTTTTCGTAAAGGAAATGCATGTGCTGGTAAATTGACTAATTTAGGATTTATTCTTAGAGAATCTTTTCAATGCTATAATAGGCTACTATCATTACAGAAAAGCATGAAATATAAACCAATTTTTAGAAACAAAAAATAATTAGAATAATTAGTTGCTATAGTAACTAAATTATAGACCATTTTAGATAACTAAAAAAATTTTAGTTTCTAAATTAGTTTCAATTACTGTTAAATGGTTTATAAATCGGTGTCTGATTAGCAACCAAAGTTTTTGCTACCCATTATTTAGATTCTAAATTTAGTCACTATAACAACTAATTATTTTTTGTTTCTAAAAATTGGTTTCTATTTTATGACTTTCTTGTAGTGCATCTAGTATGTTCTTATAATTTTTTATGTATAAGTATAGTCTACTTATGTATCGTTTTTGTTAATATATGGGTTTTGGTCTAGTCCCTCCTTATTTTTGTATTTTTTTAATAATATTTTTTTATATAATGACAAATTATTATTGTTGTTACTTGACAAAGTTGCATAGTGATACCTAACATAAAAGCTTTTATTTAAAAAAATTCAATCAATTTATCTCGATTTAGATTATATTTTTTTTTTGGATTTTAAAAAGTTAAAATTGAGGTTTTTCTTATATTAGATATTTTTTTAATTTTAAAAAACTAAAATTAAGGTTTTTCTATAGTAAATATGTTTTATTATTTTTCATTAAGCAATCACAAACAGATTCACGATAGACTCGTTTTTTAATGTATATTAAGACTATTACAATAATATCTACATAAAAATATTAACAATATATATATTTTTAATATACTAATTTTTAAATATTTTTACAACGGATAAAATATATATGAAAAATAATAATTTTATGATATTTTTTATCTAACGAGTCTTTCTTTTTATTTTATAATTTTCATAAATTTAATTGATAAATAATATGTATTAAAAATAATATGTATTATAATATAAGATATTAGTAGTTAAAATCGTCAATTAGACACTAATTTAAAAATAATTTTATAATTTTTTATTAATAATAAAAATTTATTTAGATGTCAATATTTTATTGTCTTTAAAATAATATATAATTTAGTTAATATAATAATTAATTATTATTGGTTTTTAAATTTAGTTGTTATTTAATAAATTTTTTTAATGAATATTATGAAAGGTAAGAAAAACCAAGCATATAGAAAAAAATAACATAATTCGCTGAAAAAGTATAAAATATATAAGAAATTCTACAAACATTTAATTGTCTAAATAAGAATATAATAAATTTTAAATATAAAATAAAACGATAATATACCAAACACCTAACCTAAAAAAAATTACAGGTTGACATTTATAAATTAAAAGTGATATAATGAAAATAAATAAATGATACTATAGGTTAATATTACAAGAAAATCATAAAATAAAAATTAATTTTAGAAAAAAAACAATTAGTTGTTATAATGACTAAATTAAAAATATTTTAAAAATTAAAAAAAAAATTAAATTAGTTTCTATTATTATTAATAATTTCTAAATTAATTTTTATTATTGTTAAATAGTTTATAAAAGTCATACTAATTTTTTTTATCAATTAATAATATAGTTTCTTTACACTAACATTGTACTAATCAAACTCAAATTTTATAACAATTAAAGTTACTTGCCAAAAAAACTACTCAATTAAAGTTTATAAATAACTTAGTAATATGAATTAGCCACAATATTTAATTGTCTTAAATTTATTATTCAAAAAAGTTAGGTTCATCTGGAAGTCAATAACCCTATTTATAATTTATTATAAAAAAAAAGTACAATCAATAGTTTCAGCCTATTAATAGTAGATATTTAAGAGTTACATTTTCTTGGAGTTATCTAATATGGAAAGATACTTTTAACTTTTTGAGTTATTTAATATGAAAAGATAGTTTTAATATTTAGTTGTGATTGAATTGTTAAATTTTGTATCTATTATATTTACATAAGTTAACCAAGTTTTTATCTCTAGTTAATTGCACATCAAATTTAATTTATTTGATAAAATTGATTTAATATAAATTTAATCTAATTTAAATAAAATAAAATAAAAAATAAATAAATTTGATCCATTTAAAATAGATCTGAAATTCAATCTATTTTATTGAATTTGGGTTTGATGTAAACTGAATTTTAAAAATTCAATCCATAAATATTTCTATTTAAAAATTAAGATATTTAATAGTATATCAACTATAAATATTGAGTTAAATTTAAAATTTACCTATACATCAATCATATTTAAGTATATTAAGTGCGATATAATATTTTGTGAAAAACAAAAGAATATTGGAAGAATTAAGAGGTAGAAAAATACTGGTGAATTGATTCTAAAAACTTCTTATATAAGTATGTTTTGAATTAACAATAAATTTCAGAAACATTTTAGATAGTTTTTAAGTGTAAAAAAAGGTCTAGCAATAAAAATATAAAAAACACAACAAAATTTTGTTCTGGTTTAATTATTTCTACATATATGTTTATTTAACTATTATTCAAAATTACATATATTATACCATAAGATAAATGCAATATATTTAATAATATGAATTTTCTTGAAGATTTATCAAGAAACACAACCAAAACTTAAAAAGTCTACTACACCAACCCACTAAATCTAGGTGTGGAAACTAAAACAACTAATGAGCAAATGAATTATAAAAATATCATCTTATAATGTGATTTATTTTTAAAATATTAAAAATTAAGAAGAAATTTTTTCTATAGAATTTGTAGATGACTTGGTTTAAAAATACTTTTTATCGATTAAATTAAAAAAATTGAAAAAAATATAATCCTAAAAACCTTTTCGTAAAAATATGATATCAATATTTTTTATTTTATTTTGAGAAGAAACTTATATATTATCTTTAAAAAACAAAATTAATCTATTTTTAATTATATTAAAGTATTTTTTATTAAGTGATCCATTACAAAAGAAAAAACTTTATACAATATTTAATTATTTATTAAGTAATTTTTAAAAAAAATTAAAAACTTAGATTATTTCTTATATAATTAATTATCTGTAAGTATAATCAATTATATAGTGTAATCTTATTCAACTTCTAAAACATATTTTCGAAAATATAAATATTTATAAATTAATAAGTATTTAAACTTCATACAATTTGGAAAAAAACTTGATGTAATGCATGTTGATTGAAACAATTATATATATATATATGTATATATATATATATATGTATAATTTTATTCTTAGTGAGAAAAAATTAACTATAGAGTAAGAATAAATGTTACTTCTTCCTTAAAAAAATTTCTTGTACACTTTAATATTTTTTAAAACTAATTAACTTATTTAGTAAGAGGGAAGCTAAAGTGATTTTCACAAAAAAATTATTAAGAAAATAATTTTATTACACTTTTTTTAATATAAAAAGATATCTATAATTGCCATTTTCCTTTCTGTGTTATTTTTGTTGAAAATTGATAAGTGGAGGAAGTCGTCATCAACATTAAGTCCTCTATTATTGCATCTCCATCATTATTTTCTACAGTTACCATTCACTGTAACTCTCTGCTGTCACCACCATATTCTTTCTTTTTATCACCAAAGCATGTTAGGTACTATTAATTATTAAATATTCTTTAATAATTAAAATAACAACATCCTTATATTGAATTTATATTAATATTTAAAGTCATTCTTTAATTTATAAATAATTGTTGTAAAATACATCAATAATTTTTTTTTATTTAACTAAAATAAATCGAGTCACAATGTTCAAAATAATTAAATTGTTACATCTTTATCATATCTCTTCGTATTGAGATCTGTCAATTCATGTGTGAGTTTATATATTATTTATAGGTAGTTCGATAGTGGTTTGATAGTAGGTGATCTAGTAAGCTCAACAAATTCCGATTAAAATAAACTTAAAAAATGAACTTTAAACTTTGTTGGAGATCCCACGACTAGAGATGAAAATATTTCATTGTCTATAAGTGGGTGCAAACCTCATCCCATGAGCCATTTTTATGGAGTCGAGTTAACTTAAAGTCCACTTTGTAATATGCTATCAGAGCCATTTAAAGCCTCCGAACGAGTGTTTGTTGGGACTATCGTGTCATCCGCTATCAGACCGTTATGAGACCATCCATTATATGTTGTTACTTATATACTATGAACTATCCTTGTATTAGTCGACGTAGAATCTCCAACTAATCCTACCTAAATTAGCTATTATTTTTGGTTTAATAGTTTGATATTCAATAATAATTATTTTCAACTTCCAAAATTAAATGAAAGTGAATTAAGAGAAAAAAAATTAGCTAAAAAAATAACTTTATAATACAACTATGTTGGTAAAAAAGTTTTACAGGTGTTGTTTTTGTTTTTTTAGTTCCTTTTTCTTCTTTGTTTAAAATTTAGTATCGAACTTTAATATAGAATAATTATGCAATGTAGATAAGAGTTACTTTGTGTTGTGTTTTTGTAGGTGAAAATAATGGTTTTGATCTTTTGGACGAGTGTCATGTGTTTGGACGCGCGTCATATGAACGTGGAAACGTGATAATAATCGCGTTTTAAAAGTCAAATTAGAGATGGATTTGGGATGAGGTAATACCACGTTTTGTTCTATCGTCATCTTCTTCTTCTACCATGAGTTGATTTTGCACTTTTATATTGGAGTTTTCCACATACATATTTTATTTTTAAATAAAAACTTTCATGTGATGCATCACTAAATAACTTAAGATCTCAGTTAGGCTGACACTTCAAGTAACAACAATAATTTATTATCACATGAAAAAAATATTATTAAATAAAAGAAAAAAGAAAAAAAATACAAAAATATGGGGGACTGGACCAAAACCCATATGTTAACAAAAACGTATATAAGTAGACTATACATATTCATAAAGAATTCTAAGAACAGACCAGGTGGAAGCCTATTATACCAAAGAAAAGATTTTTTATGAAAAAATCCTAAATTAGTCAACTTATCAACACACGCATTTCCTTCACGAAAAATATGAGTAACCGTAAACTTAATTTCCCACAGTAATTAAGACAAACATTTCATCGATTACGAAGCATCCAAGGAACATTTGTCCTAACAGTAAACGCAACACAAACCAAAGCAGAATCACATTTCAGTCAGACATTAGTAAGCTCTTTTAGCTTCCACATACATATTTAACATTTTATTTATTTACTTTAAATACTCTGAAATTTCTCAAGAAATTTTATCGGAACATCGCTAATTTTAATTGAAGACATATAACGTTGAACAGTGAGCATGTTTCTGTTGACCTAAAATATGTGATCACATCAAAATGAAAAGACATGCATGCATTATGCATCTTTAGTTTGGCAAAAAAACACAAAGATATAGGCATTTTTGGGTAAATCAAGAGATAAAATATTTTCGATTTGAGCTATATAAAACCTTTTAACATATTAAAATAATAGGTTTAAAATTCCTTAAGAATCAATGACACTAATAATTGATGTCATGGAATAGTATATGTTTTTTAATTAGTTAACATTTTTTGTTGTCTTATAAGAGTATAACAAGAGTATAAACAATTTAAAAAAAAAAAGAAAAGAAAGATGTTAAAGTATAGTAGGAAATAAACCTCCCTCAGATGGGAGTGTGAATTGAAGTGCATGCATGGGTGCAACACATTGACCCACCAAACATAGTGTTTATATTAATATATACATTATATTAAATTTAGAGAGAAAATAGAATTTATATCATGAGTGACTCGTGTTTATTTGTATCAATTAGAAAAATGTCACCAAAAGAACAATAGTATAACTTCTACAAGACTTCTTCAACCAGGTATGCATACTTTATGTTATTGTTTTATTTAAAGTAAATCAAATACGAAGTCAAGGAAATAACTGTTATTGATATCGACTCTTAAATGACATAAAATTATATTGATCGAGATAGCATTTTAAGGTTAATATTGTATTTAAAGTATTGTTTGTTTTAAAGATTCGTGTTCTATCACGAAAGATGTATTTGAACTACCATTGTATTAAAACTCATTATGTAATTTTTCAAAGAAAAAAGATTACAAATTGTAGAATTCGAAGTCCAGATTCATAATTCAGGAGGTGTAAATAGAAAAAAAAAATACATTTATTGTAAAATTTAAAATGTATTTTTTTAAAACAAAATAATCTTTTCACTTTTCACTTGACCTATAAGATGGTAGGAGAAGCTGTGGTAAGAAACCGTCTTATTTTTACAATAATACCATTTAAAGATAAATTATTTTACGTAAAAATCAACTTTAACAAAAATCAGTGTTACAAACAAATATTCAAACATAAATTTAGTCTTATTTCAAATTTTTATTCAAACGTAAATTTGTTTTGTTTGTAATATAAAAATGCATAATTAATTATACTAATTGTGATTCTTCTCAAATCGATTAAAGTTATATCCGAACACGCCTAACTTAGAGAATGAATTTCATTGGATCGTTCTTATATTTTATTGTGGAAATGATGAGATTCTTGGTTTTGATGATGGCAAAAAGATTATCCAAAATGAGGAATATTCCAAAAATCAATATAGATGTTGAGAAATCTTAGTTTGCCAAAAGCTTCAAGAAAGAGACAAATTGGGAGATTTGAGTGTGTTAAAACTACTACCAAATAAGCCTCCCTCGGTTGGCAAAGATTCAAAGAAGATACATCTTCAACACACTAAAACTATATATTATATTATTCAAATGGGAAACGCAACTGAGTTTTGGTGGGTATCTTCAATATTATACATAGCTTTTTCAAATCATTTCCATACCCTCCTCAACCATGAAAGGGACCAACACAAGTGTAAATTGGAGAATATATTCAAACTATTGCACATCATTCAAGTTGGTTCCACCATTAATCCTATGTTTATGGTTATGTGTCTCAATGGAAATAAAGAAAATAAGAAAGTAAAAAAGGAAAATAAAATAAAATAAGTGAAAAGTAAAATTGTTTAGATAAAGAGTGAAAAAAGAGATTTTTTTTAAATGTATTAAGAAGTGGACTTTAAGGTGAGTTTTGTACCTACTTATATACTATGAAATGTTTTTATCTCTAATCGATATTGGATTTCTAACACACTCTCCTCACGTTAAAGTTGTCAACTCATGCGTGAGACTATATATTTATGGGTGATCTGATAGCGACCGATAGTAGATGATCATGCTGAGACTGTCAACTCGTATGTGAGACTATATATTAATGGGATGGTCTGATAGTGACCGATAGCAAATGACATGATAAGGCCAATAAGTTCTCTGGGATAAGTTTTAGATGACTCTGATACTATTAAAAAGTGGACTTTAAACCTAACTCAACAAGACCAGTAACCAGCTTAAAAAGTGAGATTTACACACAGTTATATATATATATATATATATATATATATATATAATCTTCTTAATTTTAGTTGATGTAAAATATCTAACCATATGTACGTTTTTTTTAATAAAAAAATGTACGTATTTAATTAATATTACAAGGATGTTATGGTTCAAGGATGGAGATCGAAATACTGCTTTTTTCCATGAGGTGGTCAAAAGGAGAAATAATTCTAGTGGGATTCATCGTCTACGGATTGATAATGAGGTTACGAAGGATCCTAAAATCATTGAGGATCATATTTTGGACTTTTATAAAAATCCTTATGCTGAGTCTATTTCTAATGTTCTGGATACTGATAATACGAAAGATTTTATTGGTACTTATATTCATGCGATGGTTTCCTCTGAGGAGAATATGATGTTGATTAAGTGTCCAGATTTTTCTGAAATTAAAAATGTTGTTTTTAATCTTAACGGTAATAGTGCTCCTGGTCCTGATGGTTTTGGTGGTGTTTTCTATCATTCTTGCTGGAAAATTATTGTGACAGATGTTTGCAATGCTGTTCAACGATTTTTTAAACAAAACTGGGTTCTCCCTGGAATGAACAGTAATGTGGTATCTCTTATTCCAAAGGTTCAGGGTACTGATTCCATTCAAGATTACAGGCCAATTGCTGTTGCTAATTTCAAGTTTAAGATTATTTCCAAGATATTGGCGGATAGGCTTGCACTTGTGGCTGCTAGAATCATTTCTCCTAATCAATATGGATTTGTGTAGGGTAGACAGATTCAGGATTGCATCGGTATTGCTTCTGAAGCTATTAACCTGCTTTCTAAAAAGCTTAGAGGAGGTAATGTGGCTTACAAAGTTGATATTCATAAAGCTTTTGACACTCTAAGTTGGAAGTTCTTATTATTAGTTTTAAAACGCTTTGGTTTTCACCCCTCATTTGTCGGTTGGATTA